>Ga0209125_1001319_pt1 | contig 23858 bp, 19 predicted proteins | sample BarGraIncub1131A_FD_184503 | JGI IMG/M metagenome (GOLD analysis project Ga0209125, IMG submission 184503) | Arctic peat soil microbial communities from Barrow, Alaska - Barrow Graham LP Incubations 11-31A (SPAdes) (version 2) | ecosystem: Environmental > Terrestrial > Soil > Wetlands > Peat... | reverse complement strand
TGCCTGAAGTGCCCCAAAAGGTAACGGAAGAAGCAATCAGTGACCTAGGGGGTATAGATTTACTTGTTTGTAATGCAGGTCTTACAAGACATAATAGTCTTCTTAATTTGGACGTAGAACAAATAGATTTTGTGTATAATCTAAATTTTAGAAGTTATTTGCTTTGTTCTAATGTTGCAGCTAAATATATGGTTAAAAATGAAGTAAAAGGTAATATTATTTTCATATCCTCAACAAGAGGAATAAGGGCATATCCAGAAGATGCCCTTTATGGAGGATTCAAGGCTGCACTTAACCGCGCCGCAGAATCTATGGCACTTGAAATGTCCCATTATGGTATAAGGGTAAACTGTGTTGCACCTGGAGCAACTAAAGTAAGAGGTAATAACCTAGATGAAGAGCTATCAGATAATAATTTTGCTAAAAAAATACCTGCTGGTAGACTCGGAACAACAAAGGAAATTGGGTATTTAGTAGAATTTATTGCATCTGATAAAGCCCAATACATTACAGGAGTTACTATAAAAATAGATGGTGGTCTTATATTACCAGGAATGCCGGAGGATAAATCTGCAGAAGCAGGGTATGGTTGGTCAAAATTACCATCACATATGATACGAGATGTGTTATAGGAGAATAGGGGGCATATAACTAATTTAATCAGATTTGAAAAGGATTTAAAATTTACTATACAAGCATTTGGTTGTATAGAGGGCGGGTATTACTTGCCATAAAAAATTCAGCAGAATAATAACTGCTGAATTTTTTGCTATTTGAATTTTTTGCAGTAACTTAATTTACCTTCAACAGCTTAATAAAAATACCACCTAACACTGAACGGTTCTGGAAGCCTATTTGCATGCAGCTTATAGTGTCATACCAGTCAGTAAAGGGAACTCTACTTTCAGATTCGTTAATAAAGTCCCATATTGGAGCTATCAAAGCTTCAAAATCTTCTTTATTATCAGAAAGCGAGGCACTCCAAACTATCCAATCCGTTTTAGTATAGGTTTCTCTGCTATCCAGGGGAACGCCATATTTGTTTTGCTTTTTAATATAATACTCAACTTCCGCTTGTTTTATATCTTTACTAAAAATATTTAAACCTAACAGGGAGTCCCAAATTAAGTTATATTTTAAGCTCCAACTATCATTTCCATCAAAGGTTAATTTATAATGATCATTTTCTTTATTTATAGTTTCCCACTTAATAGCAAAATCCTTAGCTATATTTAAATAGTAACTATGTTTCTCTTCATATCCAAGCATCTTACATAAAATAGCATAGGAAGCAATTCCTAAAATCGCTTTAATTGAGAGATTTGAGTTATGGGAAAGATGCCCTGCGAAATCATCGGTACAAAGCTGATTACCAGGGTCAAAACCTTTTATAACCAGATAGTCTACCCAGCAAGTTAGCGGAGTAAAATTTTCCTGTGCAAAATCAGCATTTTTATCTATTATTGAGACTGCAGCCATAGTAATCAACATATTTCCACACTCTTCAACTGGCATTTGGTTTTCTAAAGCATTTTCACCATAGACTTGACCATTTGCTATTGGATAACAGCCTACATCGTGGGGTGCGAAATCAAAGGTCCATGCATCACTATTAAAATATTTAAATATTGGTCTCAACATTCCTTTTACAAGTTCAGTATTAAAGAGTAGGAATAGCGGTATTGAAGGGTACGTTACATCTACAGTTGCAATACATCCGTTGCTAAAACATTCTTTTGAGAAAAATAACACATCCCCATTCTCATCGGTAACTAACTTATGGGCTGCTACAGCTTGTCTGTAAGCTAGACTTATAAGTTCTGCATATTTTTTACCACCTGCTAAAGTTGAATCCTTTATAAGTTTTTCATCAAACACTTCACATTTGTGGGAAATATCACTATATTCTTTTACTGTTTTTACTAATAAATTATCAAAACTATCGCAATGCGATCTCCAGAGTGCAGATAATGGTTTGCTAAAATATTCTATTGATTTTATATCATCGTATGCAAGTACAATGTAATTGGATTTCTGGGTTTCATAGACTGATCCAAAGCCCAATGTAACCGCCATAACAGTCATATCATCTTCTAAGTTTCTAGGCATAACATCATCATCTTTTACAGGTATTAAACCATCTAAAATAAATTTATTTCTTATATCACTAGTTCCAATTACAGTTGTATAATCAATTTCTGCTGTCTTCGGTACTACAAGATAAAAATAGCCCCAGTCAATACGAAGATCATCACCTGATTTTGAAAGCACTTCTTGTTTCTCATTACACATAAACATAGTTTCAATATTTTCTGATAATTCTTTCCTACCCCACTTAATTTTTTGATCTGGTGAGTTCACACACCATTCACCTGTCACATCGAAATAAATTTTCACAATGTGAGGGTTTTCATCAATTGAACTAACAATAAAATCTATATAGGAGGCTGGCCTTGAAGTTAGTTCTAAGTCTGTTAACAATAAAGGAGTAAGAAATTTTACTTGTAGTTTTATACCATTTCCTTTAAAAGTATAGATAGTTGTTAATGGCTTAACTGAAACACTTTCTTGTTTTAAAACTTCTGTATTTTCAGATACTTTACCCATAAAATTATAAGCTTTATCATCAATCCATATAATACCAGTCATACCATTCGGTTTTCCAGTCCAATGTTTAGTTGTATCTTCATAAAGGCAATTGGAGGTAGACCATACACTAAAGTAGGGATCTACGGTAACTAGAGGAATAGCAGCAGGTCTAAAGTTATCATTCATTTTATCACTCCTTCATTTACTTACTTATATTATAAAGCTATAATATATATATATGAATAGATTATATTAGCATATAAGTGAGGAATAAAAGCATGAATGAGGATATTATAAGTTTCACAGAAGATACTAGAAATCAGTACCCTTTTTATATACAAATGGCAGGAATTTCTTATTGCGATGCTACCTATAAAATTGATAGGAAAAACTCTGAGATATATTGCTTTGAATATATCATAAAAGGAGAAGGGACTATAAAAATAAATGGTCAAGAATTTATTGCAAGTTCAGGGGATATTTATATCCTTCCTAAGGGATGTGATCATCTTTATTTTTCCGATGGAAAGGATCCGTGGACTAAGATATGGTTCAATATCAAAGGAACTCTAATTGAGAATCTAATGCAGGCATACAAACTTAATAATATATATCTTATAAAGAATATGGATTTAAAAGAGTTGTTTTATAATATGTTTTTTACGGCTAAGGAAACAAATAAAAATATAGAAGATATTTTTCAAAAGGCTTCTATAATTTTCCATGAAATTTTATTGAAGATATATTCTAAAGTTGAGATTTCTCTGAAAATAAATAATGGTACTGCACTGCAACTTAAGCAGTATATAGATAATCATATTGAAAGTAATTTATCAATTAAGACATTATCTAATTATGTTTTCCGTTCGCCTTCTCAAACTATACGCATTTTTAAGAAAGAATACGGGACGACTCCATATGACTATCTGTTGTCTAAAAAAATAGAAACAGCAAGGCTTCTTTTAATTAATACTAATATTCCTATAAAACAAATAGCATTAAAATTAAAATTTGCAGATGAACATTATTTCTCTAATTATTTCAAATCGAAAACGGGGAATGCACCTATTAGGTTTAGAAACAATAGATAGCAATGTTCATAGTTTGTTATCATATTCGACATTTTTCTGTCACACTTAAAGGTTATTATGTAAATATAGGGATCCTCTCTATTATATATATGTTAATTTAGCACTAGTTGTAGCTGGTGTTATTTTTTTACTTAAGAATTTAAAATAAGTTTATAGGCATTGTTCATAGTTTGTTATCATATTAGACATTTTTCTGACACACAAAAAGGTTACTATAAGTATATAGGAATCCTCCTATAATATATATATATTTAACACTAGTTGTAGCTGGTGTTATTTTTTTACCCTAAAATAGATGCTATAATAATATAGAACTTTATTATTAAACAAACATATTACGAATTAGAAAGGATAATTATGAATACTATATATGTTTTTACACTATTTATGGCAGGAATCCTTGCACTCATAGTTGGAGATATGGCATGGAGAAGAAGACCAGCTAGGGGATCAGTACCATTAGTTGTTTTAATGTGGTCGCTTTTTGTCTGGTGTTTATTTCAAGCCTTCACTTTTATTGCTAATGACCTCTCTACGAAACTATTTTTAGCCAACATGAGATATTTTGGAATAACTATGTCAGGAGTAGCTTTTTATGCTCTGGCAAATGATTATAAAGAGGGATCTAATAAGTTAAGCTTTAGTAAGTGGCTAAAGCTTATGGTTATACCATTATTAATTATCATTTCTATTTGGACTAATCCTCTTCATCATAAATATTATACAAGTGTAACCATTCAAAACCATGTTTTATCTATGGAGAATGGTCCTTTATTTTGGGTAAATGCCGTATATATGTATATTTTTATAGTTATGGGTGCTTATATTTTTATAAAGGCATGTTTTACGTCAATTGATATATATAGAAGGCAAGCTATAATTATTGCCGTAGCTGCTATGTTTCCCATTGTATCCAATGTTATATTTATTTTTAATCTAATTCCCTTAGGTAATGTGGATATAACACCTTTTTCCTTCTTAGCCTCAGGAAGTTTGTATTTTTATGCTCTATTTCAATATAAGTTACTTGATATTTTGCCTGTGGCTAGAGATAAGATTGTTGAGGAAATGCGTGATATTATAATTGTAATTGATAATAGTAAAAGAATATTAGATTTAAATAAAAAAGCTAGGGATACCATATTAAATAATAATGACAAGAATTACATAGGTAAAACAGTTGTAGATATTTTGTATAATTGGAAAGAGTTATCTGCTTATATTATTGACTCAACAAATAAGAACCATAAGATAATTTACACTAAAGATAATGTAACAGAATACTTTGATCTACGTATTACTAAAATTTATGATGAAAAGCATAGAAAAAATGGAGAACTCATAGTACTACGAAATATTACAAAATTGGAAGAGGCTTTATTAGAAGCACAAAAGGCAAAAGAAGAAGCTGAACAAGCAAATAAAGCAAAGGGATATTTCCTTGCTAATATGAGTCATGAAATAAGAACTCCAATGAACGCGGTAATAGGTATTTCAGAAATACTCGCTACAACAGATTTATCTAGAGAAAAGCAAAAGGAATACATTAAGATGATAGTAAATTCAGCGGAATCTCTTTTACTTATGATAAATGACATTTTGGATTTTTCAAAGATTGAAGCAGGAAAAATGGAACTTGAAAAAAGTGTTTTTGATATTAATTTGATTGTTAAGGATACGGTTGAAATTTATTCAGTCCTAGCAAAAGATAAATTATTAAAGCTAACTTACCTTTTAGATGAAAATTTAAAGCATAAAACATTAGGAGATTCGGGAAGAGTAAGGCAAATATTAATAAACCTTTTGGGTAATGCAATAAAATTTACACAGGAGGGGGAGGTAAAAGTTACAGTATCCATAGTTAATGAGCAGAAAAATAGGATTCTAGTAGCTGTCAATGTATCAGACACTGGCATAGGTATACCAGGAGAAAAAATAGATAGCATTTTCGAAAGCTTTAAACAAGCAGATAATTCAACAACTAGAAAGTTTGGAGGCACAGGACTTGGTCTATCAATAGTAAAAAACCTTGTAAATCTTATGGGTGGGAATATCACAGTTCAAAGTGAACTTGGGAAAGGAAGTAATTTTTGTTTCTCTATCCCTTTTGAAATTCAAGCTGACAACATCTCTAATGAGAACATTATTACAGCTTTAGGACTTAGAATTCTTGTAGCTGAGGATAACAAGATTAATAGGCAAATCATAAGCACTTATCTCCAAAGGCTTTCTTGCATAGTTGATTTAGCGGAGAATGGCAGGTTGGCAGTAGAAATGTTCAAAAACCACAATTATGATTTAATAATTATGGATGTTCATATGCCAGAAATGGACGGGCTGAAGGCAACTAGTATGATTAGGTCGCTAGAGATGAAAGAGGGTAAGCATATTCCTATAATAGCTTTAACTGCAGGAGTTAGTAAAGAAGAAATTGATGAGTGCTTAAATGCTGGCATGGACGGACACCTTTCTAAGCCAGTAAAAATTGAAAAGCTCTATAATGCACTAAAGGTCTTTACTTAAGTAAAGACCTTTAGTGTTTAACTTTGAACTTTTTCATTAGCTGTTCGTTGTAGAGCATCCGTGATTCTACTAATTAGTTCAGCTTTTTTAAAAGGCTTTTTCAAATAGCTTCTTACTCCAAGCTCTTTTGCAATTAATATTGTATTTATATCAACTTTCTCACTAATAATAATAATGGGGATATATTTAAAGGTTAAGTTTGCTTTAAGCTTTTTAATGAGTTCTAAGCCATCTTCAGAATTCAAAATTAAATCCATAATAATTAAATCTGCAAGTACACCATATTCTTCTATCTTGGTGGTCATACCCCATTCTGTACCTACATCAACTAGAAAGGCGCCTTCATTTTGTAACATCATTTTAATTTGAAGTCTTATCGTACGAGAATTATCTACAATTAGAAATTTTTTTCCGGTAAACATTTTCCAATCCCCCGATTAAGTAAGTTTTACATATTGATTCCATTTTTCTTAAAAAATTCTTTTATATCCGTTTCACTTGAAATTAATAAGTTATTAATTGAAGTTATATCAGGAAGCGCATTTTCATAGGCTTGCTTTTTCAATTCAATATCTAATTTATTTGAAATATCATATATATCCTCTATATAAAGGCAAGAGGATATACCTTTAATATTATGGATTACCCTTTGAAGTTTCCACCAATCCTTAGAATTACACAAATCTTTACTTTCTTCAATATTTATTTTCATTTCATGAAAAAATTCCGAATATAAAGAAGAAAGAGTTGAGAGGTTGACTTCCATATCATCTGCTAAGCCTTGAATGTTATATCTAATAAAATTCTCATCCATATTGTTATTCCTCCTAAAAGGTTGCTTTTTATATAGTCCAACTTATTTTACCATAATACATTGCCATATTACTATATTTTTAGAAAATATTGAGTGGGTTGAATTGCAAAAAGCAGGTAATATAAAAAAAAGTTCAAATTATTTAATCTGAACCTTTTTATGATATAACTCCATATTCAGCAATATTAAATTTAATATGAACAGTTATTGTTGCAGCTTTATAAGCCTTATGCCAATCCATTTTTTTGAAATAACTATTATACTTAGCTCTTATCATATCTCCTATACCAATAGGATCACTTTCTATGCCTTACATGTATTCAATGAGCTTTTGACAATCTTGTTGGATTTGTATGCCGATAGCTTCACTTAACTTTTTCACTGAGCTTTCATTATTTAGATCGTCCCATTTATACTCATCAATTGTTCCGTTTAGTTTTAAATTAATATCCACTACAGGTGTATTATCTCTTATAGAAATTTTTATGCTTTTACTCTTTTGCCCAATTAAAATTGATAATCCACGTTTAGGTTTTTCATTATCCTCATCATTTATATCACTGGCTTCATAAGTATATTTCTTATTTTTTAAAGTTTTCATCATTGCCATTAACAGACCATTTTGCTTCTCAGTTATAGTACCCACCATTTTATCTTTGGAGAATAAAGCTGAACCCATTACTTCTATGGATTTTTCATTAAGCTTTATCATTGGCACAACATTATCCATGCCAGGAGCTAAACTTACTAAGTCGAAGTTGAAGACTCTAGTTTCTGGAATACTTCCACTTATAACAGCACGATCAAGAAGCCCATTTAAATACGTGGAGGGTCTAGGCTTATCACTTAATTCTTCAGCATGATGTATTAACTCTCTGGGGCTTCCATCGATTATTACAACCCATGAAAGGATTGGATCTGAAGGATCTTTTTCTAATAAAGAATTAATATCACGTATAACTCCCTTTTCTGCAATTTCTTTAGAAAATAAATGAAATTGTATTTTACCTGCGGCCATACTTTTTGAGGAAGTTCTATTTGATTTTTCTCGTCCTTCTCTTAATAGATTCGCTTCAGTATCTAGTATTTCTCCCCTAGAAGTAACAACTGGGTCAATAGCGGGCATGGCATAGGTAAGGTTCAAATCTCCAGCAGGAGCAGTCTCAATTCCAACTATGGTTATAAATCCAGTACCTTCAATGGGCATTTGATCCCAGCAACCAGAAAAAATAAGAGGAATAATAATTAAAAATATTATGTTTTTTTAAGTATACCCTTCAATTGCTTTCACCACGTTCTTCTTAGAGTTACTTCATTGGATATCTCCATACTGAATTATATTAAATTTAACATGGGTAGTTATTATCGCTTTTTTATATTCATTATGCCAAACTACTCCCTTAAAGTAGCTATTATATTTAGCTCGTACCATGTCGCCTATACCAATAGGATCACTTTCTATACTTTGCATATACTCAATGAGTTTCTGACAATCCTCTTGAATTTGTTGTTGTACAAGAGAACTTAATTGTTTAACTCTATTTTTATCTCTTAAATTGTCCCACTTATACTCATCTATATATCCATATAAGTTTAAATATATATCTACTTTAGGGTTATTATCTTGGATTGAAATATATATTTTCTTACTATTTTGACGGAGTAGAATAGCTAAGCCTTTCTTTGGAGTAGTTGTATCTTCTGTTAGATCACTAGCTATATAGGTGTATCTTTTATTCTTTAAAGTTTTCATCATTGAGATCAATAGTCCTGTTTGTCTTGGATTAATTGTTCCAACCATCTTACCACTTGAAAACAGCGCTGAACCTTTAACTTCAACTGCTTTAGAGTCAAAGGCTATAAGGGGTGTTATATTATCTATGCCGGGAGCAAAATTTATTATATTAAAATTATAAACTCTAGTTTCAGGAGTATATCCACACTCTGCAGCTCGCTCCATTAGATGAGTTATATATATGGAAGGTCGTGGCTTATCAATATATTTGACAGACGTATGAATTAACTCTCTAGGGCTACAATCAACTACTGCTACCCAAGCAAGAACTGGATTGGAAGGATCTCTTTCAAAGACTTCATTGATACTTCCAATAGGTACCTTTTCAGCAATTTCTTTGGAAAATACCATATATTGAATTTTACCTGCTTCCAAAGTTTTTGAGGATTGTAGCCTCAATTTATCTCTTCCAATTCTTAATAAGGAAGAGGTGGTATCTAGAATCTCAGAATAGAATTTGGTAGTAGGATCAGTAACAGTAACAGTAACAGTAACAGGCATTCCATATGTTAAGTTTAATTCTCCATTCTTAGATGACTCTATACCCAATATGGTAATAAACCCAATATTCTCAATGGCTTTTTCATCCCAGCAGCCACTAAGTAAAAAGGGAAGAAAAATGAAAAAAAAATCATTCTATATATCTTTATATACATGTGGCTTCACCCCTTTTCTTCTTACAAAGGATAATAAGTAGCATATAACTAAAAATACTGAAAAAGAAGTTCCGAAAACTATCATAACATTATTATAACTATCAAGTTGAGAGTTACTCTTGGGTATTTCACTTAGAAATATGGTTATTACGGTAAACAAAATTAGGTGTATAGCTTTTTTCTTTAACTTTAACAGTTTATGTATACTATAATAGGCTACAGAAAAATGCCCTCTAGTTGCCATAGCCATTGCAGGTAGCCAAAAGCATATAAAAATTAGATCTACTCTTTCTATTATTGGAGCTTTATAAGATCTAGAAAGTTTAATTATTGGATATAAACTTCTTTTTAACATTTCCTCTCCAAAAAAGGAGGTAGTAACTAAAACAAGTAATAGATAAAAAATAGTAGTAATTAAATTTGTACCTAAAGCATATTTCATAGCTTTGGGCTTATTTGTGATCTCAGGATATATAACTGATATTATTTCATAACCTAAGAATGCAAATATACAGGAACTAAAGCTTGTTTTTATACCTTCTAAGCCACTCTCACCAATAGGCAATAGAAAGTTAAATCTTAGGTCTTTAAATACAAGTAGAAACAAAATGAAACAAAAAACTAAGAAAATATATATCATAAATGCGTATCTAGCAACATATTTAAAGCCGTACCATACTAAGTAGTAAGTAGGTATTATAATAAAAACACATAATATTAAGGTAGGGGTTAATCTTAATAACTGAACATATAATACATTTATATAGGTTCTTAAATATAGGCATGCGCAGTTCTATAAATATAGAACTATAAAAAGATTTAATAAACCTCCCAGATATTTACCATATAAAAATTTATTTATTTCATATATAGATTGATTATCATACCTATTCATGAGGTTTATTATTAGTGCGATGATAGCGGTTATTATTGTTCCATATATAAGCACTGAAATCCAACCATCATGACCAGCGGTTATTGATAAATAAGCTGGTAAGGCAAGGACTCCGATACCTAACTGCATAGATAATAAAACTCCCATTAATTGGCGGGAGGTGATTTGATTTTCGTTATTATCCATTACCCTTACCTCTTTCCTTATCTATTGGCTTTGCTATATCCGGCCTTTTCTTTAGGTCTTTAAAGGGAGCTCGCATAAAAGAATCTTTAAAATCACGTAATTTAAAAGGTGTAATTGGCTGGAAATAAGGTTCTCCAAGAGATTCTAATACTATTAAGTGACAAAAAAGCTCATAGGAATAATTATCCCAATAATACCAAATATTGCTGAAAATATCATAATCATATATTTAATTAACCTAAAGGAGATTCCCATATCATAAGTTGGTATGGTGAAACCTGCAATAGCTGAGGTAGCAATAACTATTATCATAAGATCACTTACAATTCCAGCCTATACTGCAGCCTGACCTATTACCAATCCACCCACTATACTTATGGAAGAAGTTATAAAAGTCGGAAGTCTAATTGAAGCTTCTCTAATCATCTCTAGTACAAATTCAATGAGGAAAGCTTCGATAACCGGGGGAAAGGGCACCCACCCTTGCTCTGGATTGGGCAAGTGGTACTAGTAAGGGCATAGGTATATGTAGTAGTGAAAGCTAAGTATTGATATATATATACCGGGAAGAAATAAGGTTACAAATATTGCTACCTTCCTTAGCAAAAACAAGTAACTTCCTCCTATCCATTGAACGGTATAATCATCAGGGGCCTGAACGAAGGCATCAATGGTAACAGGGACTATTAGCACAAAGGAGGTTTCTTGAAGCATTATAAGAAATCTACCTTCTAATAGTGCTGCTATGGATTTATCAGGTCTCTCTGTGGCAAGGTACTGGGGAAAAATAGAATTCGGATGATCTGCAATAATTTGCTCTAAATACCCAATTCCTATAAAACCGTCATAATCAAGTTTACTTAATTTATCACAAAGAATTTGGAGTAAGCTAGGGTTAGCGATATGCTCAAGATACGACTAAAATAATATTTCCAGTGGACTAGCTCATAGAGGCTTAGCCATACAAAGATTGGCTCTATGATAAAACAAATTATAGATGTTATTATTAAAGTCGCCCATATAAAGCTTTTTCTTGTCTTAAAATATTGATATGTTAAGGAATATATTAAAGGTAAAATTACTAAATTTATTGATGTAAGAGGTGGGAATATAGGAATTATATCCGTTGGGTAATCCCAGAGTACCAATTCATCTCCATACTCAACTATTCCAAGTACTATTATAGTTATAAGTACAACGTATAGGAAAATTTCAGGTAGTCTAGCTTTGTCTAGTAACTTCCACCAAATAAGTAAAGCCACAATAATTAAACTAAGTAAGAGGCACCATCTGAAATTGAATAAGTCCTGTTTTATCCAATCATCTATGTGAATAGAAGTCAAGTACTCTTGAATTCTTACAGATTTAGGCATTTCTGAAACAGCAAAAAGCATTGTACTTCTCCTTTGAAAACTTAATAAATTTAGTATGTATAAAAATAAAGTTAAATATACAAATTCCATATAAGTGGTTTCTCTTAAAATTAAAATAATTTGAAGGGATAATTTGTTTTATATCGAATTATATAAATTATTGACATAAGGAGGGATTTAATGATTAATCAAGTAACTTGGATATGGTATCCTGGAGATTTTGAAATTTGGCTTCATGAAAAGATTTCTGTACTAAGAGAAGAAAGAGGAAGGGTTTACCCACCATTTTGGAGATTAGACGCTGCATATAAATCTGTTAGGTTTAGAAAAAAATGTGATTTAAAGATGGATGACTCAATTACTATATATGCTGAGGGAGATTATTATTTTGAAATTGATGGCAAAATTATATATAGTGATATCAAAAACTATTTAGTTACCAAAGGTCATCACATTATTAATGTAAAAGTTTATAATCCTAACACCTTTCCAACTATATATGTAGAAGCAAATGAAATTGGAAGTGATAGTTCCTGGGAAGCTAGTATAAGCGAGATGAAATCTGAAGTAGTTGGATGCTGGAATTTTAATTCATCTACAGACAAGCCCTCTCAATTCAAGCTTTCAACAGAAAAAATATATAGTAAATTAATAGAGGTTAAGGATAACTCTACGTTATATGATTTTGGCAAGGAAACCTTTGGATATGTAATATTAAAGAGTATTAAAGGAAATGGTAAGGTAAGTATATATTATGGCGAATCCAAAGAAGAAGCCTTATCTTCAAAATACTGTGAAGTTTTTGATGATATAAACATTGATAATGGAGTAAGTGAGGACTATCCACTTTCAAAATCCAGAGCCTTCAGATTCATAAATGTAGTTTTTGATAAAACTGTTGAATTTGATGGTTTAGAGGCCTTATACGAATTTCTTCCTTTAGAATATAAAGGTAACTTCAAAAGTTCCAATGAAATGTTAAATAAAATATGGGAAACAGCCATGTATACCCTTCAGCTTAATACAAGGGAATTTTTATTAGATGGAATCAAAAGAGACCGCTGGGTATGGTGTGGAGATACTATTCAAACTGCTTTAATGAATTATTATACCTTCTATGATTTGGATGTAGTAAAGAGAAGTTATATAGCCTTAAGAGGAAAAGAACCAACAGATTCTAACGTAAATAGAATAGTAGATTACTCCTTTTACTGGTTTATAGGAATTAATGATTTATATCTATATAGTGGAAGCTGTGAATTTATAGAAAATAATTATGATAAAATGGTATCTTTAATGGATTTTTGTCTTAGTAGATTGAATAAAGATGGGCTTGTTGAAGGGCAAGGATCAGATTGGACTTATGTGGATTGGGCAGAAATTGATAATAGAGGCGAAGTTAGCACAGAACAGTTGCTACTAATTAAAAGCCTATTTGTTATGGAAGAAACTGCTCATATGATGAAGGATTTTAAAAGGGAAAAAATATATGGGAAAATTGCTGAGGAGATTAAGCTTAAAACTTTTCAATTATTTTGGGATAAAGATAAAGAAGTTTTACTTCATAATAGGGTAGAAGGTAAGGTTTTAGATAAAGTAACTAAATATCCAAGTGTTTTTGCCTTGTTATTTGATTATCTTGATAGCAAACAACAAGTAGCAATAAAAAATAATGTACTCCTTAATGATAATATACAGAAAATAACCACGCCATATATGAGATTCTATGAACTAAGTGCGCTTTGTCAGATTGGTGAATCAGATTATGCAATGAAAGAAATATTGGATTATTGGGGAGGCATGATTAACTTGGGTGCCACCTCCTTTTGGGAAGCCTATGATCCAGCATTAAAAGGAGAAGAACAGTATGCCTTCTATGGCAGGCCTTTTGGGAAAAGCTTGTGCCATGGTTGGGGAGCAAGTCCTCTATACCTTTTAGGAAAATATTTTTTGGGAGTAAAACCCTTAACTCCTGGCTATGAAAGCTTTGAGATTGCCCCAAAATTAGGAGGTCTAGAGTGGATAGAAGGCGAAGTTCCAACAGCAAAAGGAAATGTATACATATACAAGGATAAGAATACCATAAAAGTTAAGATTCCTGGTGGTAAGGCTTATTTAAGGTTTGCAAGTAGCACTGAACCAACCTCTCAAGATGGGGTAGTAAAGTATATAGGTGACAATATATATGAATTAGAATTATTAGTGCTTAATAAAGAAGTTTCAATTAATTATGAAATTTAATTAGCTCTTATATTTTGTAAAGTGAGATTTATTAAATGGACAATGTACAATCTTTAAAAGTAGTAATAATAAAAGATTTATAATAAAGGAGGATGGTACTCGCTTTGGCAGAAATGGATGGCTTAAGAGTAACTAATGCTGGGGTAAAGGTGCTGAAATTTTTAAAGAAAAAAATGCAAGAACCTATGGAAAATGATTAGGAGGACGTTAAAAGAATAAAATAAATATAATATGGATTTTAGATGGAGATAGAGAACTTAGAACTAAGAGACATTTTAACGTGACAAACGAGATGGCAGCGGGCATTAAGGAAGGGGATGAGGGAAAGCATTTAACTATAGGCTTCAATCCTAATAATGGGTATTTTGATGATTTTGATACTAATATGGGAAGAATATCAAGAGAGAAGGTGAAGGCCAACTGGTATGATCCAAGGAAGGGCACAGCTACACCTGCTGGAGAATATCTAAATATAGGGATTCAAAGTTTTGTTCCTCCCTCCAGCGGAAGAAATAATGACTGGGTTTTGGTGCTAGATGATTCTAGCTATAATTATGCTACACCTGGACTTTTAATATAAAAATAATATTCTTGTAAAAGAAATAATTGATTTTAAACGGAGGGCAATATAATGAAGAAAGCATTAGAATGGACAGTAGGCTTTACTAAAGAAAAAGATATGCCTGTAGAAAATAGGGTTGTTGCTACAGTCCCTGGGGCAGTACAATTGGATTGGGCAAAAGCAAAGGGCTATGGTAGCTATACATATGGGGACAATTACAAAGATTATGGTTGGATGGAAGATGTATATTGGTCCTATATAACAAAGCTTGAATTCCCTGACTTAGAAGAAAAAGAAAGAGTATATTTTGTATGCAAGGGGATAGATTATAAATTTATTATTAAGCTTAACAATAAAATTATCCATAAGCAGGAAGGTATGTTTACTCCTGTGGAGATAGATTTAACCACTATTATAAGAGGCGGAGAAGAATTAGAAGTATTAATATTTCCAGCTCCAAAAAAAGTAAAGGCAGAAAGCAGCAGAGCAGAAGCAGATCAAAGTTGCAAGCCCGCTTGTAGCTATGGTTGGGACTGGCATCCAAGACTTATTCCTTTAGGCATATGGGATGAAACCTATATGGAAATTCGAAAGGAATTCCATATAAAGGATGCAGAAGTTACCTATGAATTAAATAGTGATTTTACTATAGCAAATGTAAATATAGATATTAATTTGAATCAGGTAGGAAAATGTTTTGTTAGATGTAACCTTTTTGATAAACAAGATAATTTAGTTATGGAAAATATCACTGAGGTTACAAGTAGAGCCATGAAAATTTCCTATGATTTACAGTCTCCAGAATTGTGGTGGCCAAATGGTCAAGGGGAGGCAACTCTTTATAGATTAAAAATAGAACTTTTGAATAATACTAGAGTAGTTATAGATAAAAAAGAATCTAGAATTGGGTTTAGAAAAATAAAACTAGTTATGCATGAAGGAGCTTGGGATTATCCTAATGAATTTCCTAAAAGTCGAAGTAATCCTCCAATAACCCTACAGGTAAACGGAATAGCAATATTTTGTAAAGGCTCTAACTGGGTAAATCCGGAAATATTTCCTGGGGTCATAACAAAGGATACTTATTATCCCTTGATAAATCTAGCAAAAGAAGGAAATATGAATATGTTTCGCTCCTGGGGAGGGGGAATAATAAATAAAGATAGTTTTTTTGAGATTTGTGATGAGCTGGGAATAATGGTATGGCAGGAATTTCCTTTGGCATGCAATGAATATGAAGGTACACCTCATTACCTTAAAGTATTAGATGAGGAATCAAAAGCAATTATCAAAAGGCTTAAGCCCCATCCATCTGTTGTTTTATGGTGCGGAGGAAATGAACTTTTTAATTCCTGGTCTAGAATGACAGATCAATCTTTGGCACTTAGGCTTTTAAACAAAAACTGTTATGACCTTGATCCGAATAGACCTTTTTTAATGACTTCCCCACTTATGGGAATGGCTCATGGAAATTATGTATTCCGTTCTGAAGCTGGAGAAGATGTGTTTCAAGCTATGGCTAAGGCCTCAAACACAGCTTATACTGAATTTGGATGTCCAAGTCCAGCATCTCTTGAAATACTCCAAAGTATAATACCAAAGGAAGAACTATTTCCACCTAGACCTGGAACTACTTGGGAAACGCATCATGGTTTTAATACTTTTTTAGAAGATACTTGGTTGATGCCGGACTTAATCAAATATTATTTTGGGGAAAGTAATAGTCTGGAAGAACTTATTCAAAGAGGTCAGATATTACAAAGTGAAGGGTATAAGTGTATTTTTGAGGAAGCAAGAAGGCAAAAACCAAAATGTTCCATGGCTTTAAACTGGTGCTATAATGAACCTTGGCCAACAGCTGCAAATAACAGTATTATTAGCTGGAGAGCCAAGCCAAAACCTGCATATTATGCTGTAAAAGCATCCTGCAGGCCTGTATTATGTAGCGCAAGAATTTCTAAATTCTGCTGGAAACCTGGAGAGCTATTTAATCCAGAAATCTATATACTTAATGATTCACCCTTAAAAGTAAAAGGTGGACAAATGGACATATTTTTGTATTTCGGAGAAGAAGAAATTAAGATATTAAAGTGGGAATTTCCGGACATAGAACCTAATAAAAATTTTACAGGACCGATTGTAAGATATAATTTGCCGGATAGGTCAGATATGGAAATGAAGCTAGTATTGAGAATCTCAGAACAACCTGGGCTGGGTTCAGAGTATTATCTAGTTTATAGACCAACAAGTAAAGATAGAGCTATTATTAACCATAATATTCTTAATCTATAATAGTTCTTTAATAAAATAATTAGATGTAGTGTTCATAAATAATTAACATATTAGTCACATGAAAGTCATATATGGGAGTTATGATGAATATATAAGATTCCCCTATAAATATATTTACTTTTACACCAGTTTTGTACTGGTGTTTTTTTTATCTGAAAATGTGATATAATTAATAAATGTTTTCACATCTTAAAGGGGTGGAGTATAATGGCTGATTATAAAATGACTAGAAAAGGTAAGATCCAATATATCTGGGATTACTATAAAATACAAATAATAGTGACTATAATGGTTTTAATAGGGTTGGTTTCATTTATTCATGGACAAATTACAAAAATCAACTATGAATTTAATTTGACTATAATTGGAAGTAGCGTGGATGGAGATAGCATTGAGAAGCTAAAAAAAACCCTTACCCCAATAGTTATAAAAAATCCAACGAAGAAGCAAAGTGCCTTGGTGGATATTATGTCATCTGGAAGCTTAACAGGTGGAAATGACGATGCATCTGCTCAATATTTGCAAAAATTCATAGCAGAATTAAGTGCAAATGTAATAGATCTATTGATTTTAAACAAAAGTGATTATGATGTTTTTCAGAAGCAAGGCGCATTTTTAAGGCTTGATAAACTAAAAGGTATAGATTTATCTGGTATAAAAATAGAAGAACTTCAAGGAACAACAGCTAAAGGTTTTTATGGTATCAACCTGCAAGACAACAAATTACTCGAAAAATTTAGAGTAAACACAGAGAATATGATTTTATGTATTCCAGCTAGTACAAAGCAAGGAACTAAAGCTGTTTTGGCTATAAAATGGATTTTAGAAAACAAATAAATATGAACTATAACAATCAAGGTTTTATTAGCTTTTTATTATTATTAAAAATAAGAGATTTGCGAGGATGAAAAGATAATGAAGATTAGTAAAACAAAAGTAGTACTAATAATAGTATTTAGCATTATTCTATTATTTATAATGGTATCTTATATAAAGTTTACAAAGCTTGATATATATGTACAACAAACAAATGGTGATGTAGTAGAACAAAATGGAGTAGTATATGAGTTTAACTCGCAATTAACAAGTAAGTTTGATGAGGGTGAATTGAAAATTGATAAAGTCAATGGTAGATTTAAAGGAAAAGATTTTTTTAACACATGGATTTTGGGAACGAAGATTATTAAACTACAGGATTTTAATGTAAAAGAAACATTCCTTCTCAGTAATTTAATGCTCCAAGAAGTTTACACAAAGAAAAACAATCAATAAAATAACTTTAATGGCATTTAATAACCATCACTTAAGTGATTTCGACAAATTTGTTATATTATTTTACGTTTTTGTTATATAAAAAAAATGTATAAAGAGGTATTTTTAAATAGGAGTCATTATTTCATTTAAAAGGGGGAGGGTTTTCCAAATAGTGAAAAGGTTTACTTGCTATTTACATAACAAGTGGGTATTAATAACATAATAGGAGGGAATAAAATGAAACTAGCAATATCATATTTTTTTGGAGCAAATGAAAGCAAAATGATACAATCTAAGCAGTTAGGGGTAGATTATGCAGTTGTTGGTTGTGGTGGGGATGTAACCTCAGAGGATGAGAAACCATGGGATTATCTACCACTGCTAAGAATGCAAAATAGATACTTAAATATGGGTATTACTCCACTTGTCGTGGAAGGTTCCTGGTTTGATAAAATTAAACTTGGTCTTCCAGGAAGAGAAGAAGAATTAAAAGATGTTATTACCCTTATAGAAAATATGGGTAAGTTAGGTATTGGGGTTTATTGCTATAATTGGATGCCGGTTATCTCATGGTTTAGAACCTCTGATTATGCGAGAACCAGAGGAGGAGCTTTGTCTACTGAATTTAACAATGATCAAATGAAATTTGCTCCCCATACTTGGGCTGGAGAAGTCAGTGAAGAAAGACTATGGGAAAACCTGCAATGGTTTTTAGATAGAGTTGTGCCTGTAGCTGAGAAGGCAGGAGTAAAGCTTGCACTACATCCAGATGATCCACCTGTTACTCCAATTAGAGGAATCTCTAGAATCCTAATAACCCCAGAAGCTTTCCAAAGAGCAATTGATATGTATCCTTCTCCTAACAATGGAATAACTCTTTGTCAAGGTTCCTTTAGAGCTCAAGGATCGGACGTAATTGATGTGATTAATAAATTTGTTCCTCAAAAGAAGGTCTTTTTCGTTCACTTTAGAGATGTAGTGGGTACCAAAGATCATTTTCATGAAGTGTTTCATGATGATGGACCTACTGATATGTATGAATGCATGAAAGTATATATGAAATTAGGCTATGATGGACCAATTAGACCTGATCATGTACCAACTATTGAAGGGGATAAACATGATCATCCAGGATATACTACGTTTGGCAATCTATATGCAGTGGGCTATATGAAGGGCATTTTAGAAGCTGCTGAAAAGGAAACAAAAATAAAATAGTAAATTATATTGAATTTGTGCAAAATATTTTGCACAAATTCTTTGTTATAAGGAGATGTTCATTTGTATAAAGTTGTAATTGTTGATGACGAGCCCTGGGTACTTTTGGGAATCAGAAATACCTTTGCCTGGAGTACTCTAGGATTCGAAATTATTGCTGAGCTTACTAATCCTTATGAAGCATTAGAAACTATATTGAAGGAAAAACCTGAAGTGGTTTTTTGTGATGTAAGAATGCCTGGAATGACAGGTATCGAGCTACTTGAAAAGCTGAGAGCTGAGAAAAGGGAGACTGAATTTATTATAGTTACAGGATTTGCCGAGTTTCAGTATGCACAAAAGGCACTTAAAAATGGAGCTTTTGATTATCTATTAAAACCTATAAATGAATCCATAGGAGAAGATATCTTAAAACGCTTAAAATTCTATTTAGATGAAAAATATGGAATTAAGAAAGAAATCAATCAAGATGAAACAGATAATCGGAAATTTAACAATATGCTGACATATATTAACGAGCACTACACCGAAAAACATCAATTGAAAGAATTAGCTATTAAGTTCAATTTAAGTCCCAACTATTGCAGCAGTATCTTTAAAAAATATAAAAATATAAATTTTACAGATTACATAACTGAAATAAGAATGAAAGCTGCCGCTGAACTATTAAAAGATAAGAATTTATCAGTAGAAGATGTTGCTAACACTGTTGGAATTTCTGATTACTACTATTTTAGCAAGGTTTTTAAAAAGTATTGGAATACTACCCCTGGTAATTTTAGAAAAACAAATTAATTTTAGGAGTGAAGAAATGAAAAAAATTAGTTTTGACAGGTTGAAATTAAGATACCAGGTTACTATATTAATTAGCATGTCAATTTTATTATTATTTATAATTCAATTTATTTTTTATATAAAATTCGTGGATACTATGAAACTGCAAGCAAAAGATTATACTACAAGTACCATGAGCCAAATAAAAGGAAATATTGACGTGTCTACAAAAAGTTTGGAGGATATAAGCTATATATTGGCATATTCAAATTGGGTTCAAAAATATTTGGTGGAAGATTCTGTATCTGATAAGGTTGAATTAAATATTTTTGTTTCAGGTGTTATTAATTATATTACTAGTACAAATACTGATGTAGTGGATATTTGCTTAGTGAAAAATGATGAAAGTTATTCTAGTTTTATGTCTAACTTATCTTTTAATGAATATAACAGTTTAGTTAAAAATAAAAATTTTCCTTCGAAGGCCGCTGCTTTACCTGCTTTTCTAACATTTTCTTCCCCAGAGGATAATAATCTGTTTTATTATCTAATAAGACCTATATACCAATCAGAATATGGCTCACCATTAAATAACAGAATTGGTTATATAATATTAAAGTGTAAAACTAATAATGTGATGAGTATAATTGATCATGCAAACACCACAAGCGGCTCTCAGTTTTTCATAGTGGATGAAAGCAATAAGATAATACTATCAAGGGATATTAAAAGCGTAGGTAGCTACTATAGCAAAATCAATTTAAAGGATAGTGGGGGACATATTTACCAAAATGTTTTTATGGAAAATACTAAATGGAGGATTATTGGTTCTGTATCTGTTGCCCATATTTATAATAAACAAAATATATATATAAGTTCATTTTTATCAATGGTTCTTATTATGTCTTTTTTACTTATAGCCATAGGTTTAATCTTAAATAAGAATCTTACAATACCAGTTTCTAGAGTTGTTAGTTTTACTAATGGACTTAATGAAGAAAATATACATAAAAGGTTGAAAATAAAGGGTAATAGTGAAATTGATTTTATAGGCAGCGATATAAATAAGATGCTAGATAAAATTGAAGATTTTACACAAGCAAATATGCAAACGCAGCAAGAACTTTATGAGTCAAAACTAATTCAGAAACAATCAGAGCTTTCTACACTTCAAAGCCAAATAAATCCACATTTTTTGTACAATACTTTAGAATGTATCAGAAGTATAAGCATTGCAAATAATATAAAAGAAATAGTTGAAATATCTGTAGCTATGGCTGAAATCTTTAGATATAGCATAAGAGGTGGAAATTACGTAACTCTAAAAGAAGAACTAAACATAATAAAACAATATTTTAATATTATTGGTATTCGTTTCAATGGAAGATTCAAATTAGAACTTGATATTGAAGAAGCCATGCTAAATAAAAAAATTATAAAAATGATACTTCAGCCAATAGTAGAAAATGCGGTATATCATGGACTGGAGCCAAAAATTGGTGAAGGAAAAGTAAATATTACTGGAAGATTAAAGGATAATATCATGATATTTTTTATATCTGATAACGGAAAAGGTATTAAATTTGAGGCTCTTGAAAAGCTTAGAGCTAAGCTTGAATTACCAGATACTTCAGAGTTATTAGATAAAAAGTCTAGGAATGGGATAGGACTTTATAATATTCATAAAAGAATTAAACTAAACTTAGGAGCCCAATATGGTTTACAAATTGATAGTGTTGAAGAAGAAGGTACAAGAATAACTCTGAAACTTACTTGTGAAGAATAAATTTTCTCAATCGTAGATTATTACAAACTAATCATATTTCTTTGCATTTTATGTTCAAACTAAATATAGTATATTAAATTTATAAACATTGAAACTTTTATAGTCTTAGGAGTGAATAAATGTTGAATAAAAGAAACGTAATAGTTTATGTGCTTTTGACGGTGCTTGTCCTCTCTATTCCAACTATTTACTTTATATCAAAAGCTATGGATAAGGGAAGCAATAAAGCAAAAGAAATTTATAAGAAAAAATATATATATACTATAAATGTCTTTGATCCGGCATCTTACTCCCTGGACCCTAGAGTAAAGTATTTGGAAGATAAATTTAACATAGAATTTAAACTAATACCTGTTAACTTTAATGATTGGGACGATAAAGTAAGAATACTTATAAGCTCTGGTCAAACTCCTGATATTGTTTGGAGTAGGTTTCAGAACCAAACAGTATATGAGGTAGAGAGATGGGTAAAAGAAGGAGTTTTTAGGGAACTTCCTGATATTAATATATATCCTAATTTATTTAAACTTAAGGTGAAAATGGCCTCGGATGAAGCACTTAAAATTAATGGAAAAGATTATATTTGGACGTCAAGTATTGGGAATAAAAGCATTAAGGATATTAATTTATGTATGTACTTTTACAGAAAAGACTGGGCTGAAAAGTTAGGACTTTCTAAAGAAGAATATACTTGGGAAGAATTTAAAAATCTAATAAAAGAGATTGTAGCTAAAGATCCAGGAGAAAATGGGAAAGGTAATACTATAGGGCTAACTACAATTGGATGGGGTTACCCAGGCTTTGTAACTACATATTTTCCAACTCCAGGTTATACAACTGGTGGTTATAGATTATCAAATGGTAAATATATATGGGCAGCTAGTGCTCCTGAAACTTTAAAAGGCATTAAGGAATTAAAAATAATGTATGATCAAAACATAATTTGGAAAGAACAGCCTTATGCCAAAAATGATGATGGACCAAATAAATTTTACTCTGGCCAAGCAGCAGCTTTATATAATAATTGGATTCCCTTAAACATAAATGCAGCCAGAGAAAATTTAAAAAAGACAGATCCAAATATAGATGTAAATAAAGCAGTAGCTCCACTTTATGTGAGAAACCCAGATGGAGATTTAATTGTAAATGAGAACGGTGATTATTGGTCGGCTGTACTTCTTAAAGCAAATATGGAGGATGAAAAGGCTGATAGATTATTTAAAATGTGGGATTGGATTGCTAGTGCTGAAGGTTATAAATTTAGTACCCTTGGTATAGAAGGCAAGGACTGGAACGAAAATGGCGGCATAATCAAACTTTTATGGAAAAAGGATGTATATGGAAATTACATTTCACCATATAAGGGTGAAGGCTATAGAATAATGCAAATGGTAAGCTACTGGCACTATTTCGATTTGACTGATAATCAGATGTTCCCAGTAGAGGTAAGAAATCAAGCAATGGCAGTAACCTCTAGGATGTTAAGTAATGATGTTAAAATGCTAAAAAGGGACTATGGTGCAGATTTCTTTAGTGGTCCTAATATAGAAAAGATAGGAACTCTTACAATAGGTCAAAATACTGAAATAAACAATCTTCTCGTAAACTCTAACAATATAGAGAAAGATTGGAAAGCCTGGGTAAATTCTAAACTACCTACAATTCAACCAGTACTCGACGAGTTGAATAAAGGTTTACTAAACAAATAAATGTAAATTATCTTAAGGGGGGGAATATTTTATGGAGATAAAATTGTCAAAAAAGCAAGAGCAGAACAAAGACAAGAAGATAGCAAAGCTTAGTACGGAT
>Ga0209125_1001318_pt1 | contig 23861 bp, 21 predicted proteins | sample BarGraIncub1131A_FD_184503 | JGI IMG/M metagenome (GOLD analysis project Ga0209125, IMG submission 184503) | Arctic peat soil microbial communities from Barrow, Alaska - Barrow Graham LP Incubations 11-31A (SPAdes) (version 2) | ecosystem: Environmental > Terrestrial > Soil > Wetlands > Peat... | reverse complement strand
GTTGTAAAGCTGGCCCAAACCAGGGCAAAGCACAGAATACCAAATCGCTTTTTTTGGATCAGGCTTGTAAACCGAATCCGGCATAAAACCAATCTGTAGGGAATCTTTTCCGATAAACACTTTCTGAACGCTTTCAGTCCGGGTTGTACGGGCAGGCAATGTCTTCTGAACCAGGGCCGAATCCGTTGCGGCGGCCTTCAATCCGTTCGTTCCGCCTCCAGTGTACAGGAGCGCGAATAAAAGGAGCAGACTCAGACAACCATATTTTCGCGTCAACTTTCTCAAAACCCTATTGCAGCATTTTGTCAAATGATTCCAACAGGGCTTCCAGTTGCAATTCCGATTTAAACGGAATCGTGATGGAACCTTTACCGCCTTCGCCAATCTTGAAACGGACTTTGGCTTTCAGTTTCTCAGAAAGAATCTGTTGCAGAGCAAGGTATTCTTCCGGGGTCTTGCTTACATGCTTCGGTGCGACTGCGTGCGGTTCGGGTATTTCACCCTCCGCAATGGAACGCACCAGTTCTTCAACCTTGCGGACCGAGTAGCCATGCAACACAGCTTCTTCGTAAATGGCCAGCTGAACGGTCGGGTCATCAATTCCAGCCAGCGCTCTGGCGTGACCCATGTCGATCTTGCGGAACTGCAAACCGATCTGAATTTCGGCCGGCAATTTGAGCAGACGGATGTAATTGGCTATCGTGGCCCGTTTCTTGCCCAGACGTTCACTCAGTTTTTCCTGAGTCAGGTTGTATATTTCCTGCAATTTCTGGAAAGCCAGTGCAATTTCAATGGCATTCAAATCTTCACGTTGTATGTTTTCGATGAGGCCCATCTCCATGACCGCATCGTCCTCGGCTGTCTTGATATACGCTGGAATTTGTGTCAGACCAACCATTTTGGCTGCCCGGAAACGGCGTTCCCCGGCGATGATCTGGTAGCTCCCGTCTGCCATGAGACGTAATGAAATCGGCTGAATGATTCCGATGGTCCGGATGGATACGGCCAGTTCCTGCAAAGCTTCCGCATCAAACTCCCGACGTGGTTGGTCGGGGTTTGGGAAAATTCTGGACATTTCGACTTCATTGATGGAGGAGGAACCTTCGGTCCGGATTTCCTCCGTACTGATCAGGGCGTCCAAACCTCTTCCCAAAGCATTTTTCTTGACAACCATGGTGCTTCGTTCGTTTTATGGCGACAATAAGGTTAGCCGCACAAGATAGTAAATTATTTTTTATTCCGCTGCAGGAGCTCGAGTGCGAGCTGCATGTAATCTACAGATCCTTTTGAATCGGCATCGTAGAGTAAAACCGGCGTTCCGTAACTGGGCGCTTCGCTCAGTTTGACGTTGCGCTGGATCATGGTATTGAAAACCAGTTTGTCGAAGTGCCTTTTCACTTCTTCGCTGACTTGTCTGGCCAGACGCAAGCGGGAATCGTACATGGTGAGGAGGAAGCCTTCGATTTCCAGCTTCGGGTTGAGTTTTGATTTTATGATCTTGATGGTGTTCAGTAATTTGCTGATGCCTTCCAATGCAAAATACTCGCATTGTACCGGAATGATGACGGAGTCGGCAGCGGTCAGGCAATTCACTGTGATGAGCCCCAGCGAGGGTGAACAGTCAATCAGAATGTAATCGTACTGATCCTTGAAGGGTGTCAGCATTTTTCTAAGGATGTTTTCGCGTTCGGGAATGCTGATCATTTCCAGTTCGGCACCGACCAGGTCGATGTGGGAAGGAATGATTTGCAGGCCTTCCAGTTCAGTATTCAGAATAGCGGTTTTGGGGTCGATGTTGTTGATCAGGCATTCGTAAATGGTCGCTTCCAGAGCCTTGATATCAATGCCAAAGCCGGACGATGCGTTTGCCTGCGGGTCTGCGTCGACCACCAGGACTTTCTTTTCATGAACAGCAAGAGATGCCGCCAAATTGATGACCGTCGTTGTTTTACCGACACCACCCTTTTGATTGGCCAAAGCAATAATTTTTCCCATAAACAGTCAATTCTCCGTTAAATTTGAAAATCAGATGCACAAAGATAGGGAATTTTTTTGTTCATAGACCAGTCAGAAGGGGCAGGTTTTCAACAGTTTTCCATATAGATTGTTAATAAGGTTGGAAACCAGAGGTTGGCATCTGTGAATATTTTGTACTTTTGTCAAACAAAAGAACGCAAAGTCGCAAACCGTTAGGGCTTTTGCCTGAACAAGGGCTCCGGCAACTTTTTTTACAGTTAAAACATGGAAAAACGTCCCCAGATTCTTCTATCAAACGATGATGGCTTTATGGCCCCGGGTATTCAGTTTCTCATCGATCTGCTCAGACCCCTTGGCGATCTGATAGTGGTAGCTCCAAAATATGGCCAATCGGGCATGTCCACCGCCATTACCGTCAAAACGCCGCTGGATCTGGTCTTGGTTTCAGAAGAACCAGGATTGAAAATCTACCGCAGCAACGGCACCCCCGTCGATTGTGTCAAACTGGCACTCAACATCCTCTATCCTGAAAAACAACCTGATTTGTTGTTTTCAGGTGTCAATCATGGAACCAATGCCTCCGTTGCCATTCATTATTCAGGTACCATGGGCGCCGTGCTGGAAGGCTGCTTTAATGGAATCCCATCGGTGGGATTCTCGCTGGACGACCACCGGGTAGAAGCCGATTTTGAACCTGCGCGTCCATTTCTGTTAAAAATCGCCGAACAGCTTCTCCTGCATGGCCTTCCCAAACATACCTGCCTGAATGTGAATATTCCCTTGGTGGCTGAAATCAAAGGCATTCGCCTGTGTCGTCAGGCCATTGGCAGATGGGTGGAAGAATTTGAGATGCGGAAACATCCCCGCGGCGGTGAATATTACTGGCTGGTGGGTAGTTTCAGAAATGAAGAACCTCAAGTTGCTAATACAGACATGTATGCATTGGGTCAAGGCTACATATCCATTGTGCCTTCCCAAATTGACATGACCGCCTATCCTTTGCTTGAAGCGATGAAATCCTGGGATTTATGAAATACTTCCTGGTAGTCGGCGAAGCTTCCGGAGACCTGCACGCCTCCAATCTGATGCGGGAACTCCAACTGCTCGACCCTCAAGCTGAGTTCCGCTTTTTCGGCGGAGACAAGATGGCTGACGTGGGCGGAACGCTTTTGAAACACTACCGCGAAATGGCCTTCATGGGCTTCCTAGCAGTTGTCCTAAATGCGCGCACTATCTTGAGAAACATGGCTTTGTGCAAACGGGAAATTGCTGCGTGGAAACCCGATGCACTGATTTTGGTCGATTACGCCAGTTTCAACCTGAAGATTGCCGCCTTTGTAAAAAATACGATGCCTGGCCTACCGGTTCTTTTCTACATTTCCCCTAAAATATGGGCCTGGAAGGAGTACAGAATTAAGTACTTTAAGAAGTACATCGACCACCTATATGTGATCCTGCCTTTTGAAACCGAATTTTTTGCCAAACACGATTTTCCGGTTTCTTATGTCGGAAATCCCAGTGTTGACAGCGTGGCGGCATATTTTGAACAGCCCTTTGACGAAAAAGCTTTCCGGCAATTGCACGGACTGGACCAACGTCCGGTGCTGGCATTGCTTCCGGGCAGCCGTAAAGGTGAAATCCATGGAAATCTGCCGCTGATGCTTGAAGTGGCGGCCCAATATCCGGCTTTTCAACTCGTTATTGCCGGAGCCCCCGGACAAACGCAGGGTTTTTACGAAAACTATCTCCAAAACGGTGAAAAACTGATTTTCGGTGAAACCTATTCCTTGCTCCGCATTGCCCATACCGCCATCGTGACTTCAGGCACAGCCACCCTGGAAACCGCCCTGATCGGAACACCGCAGGTGGTTTCTTATGCCGTCGGCGGAGGCCCCATTCCCAATTGGGTATTCCGCCACTTCATGCATGTACCCTACTTTTCGCTGGTCAACCTCATTGCCGGTAAAACAGTGGTGCACGAACTTATGGGAGCCCTTCTGAATACGGTCAATCTGACTACAGCCCTCGAACCCTTGCTTTCCGATACCACTGAACGTCAGGCAGTACTGGACGGTTACGCAGAAATCCGCTCCTCACTCGGCAAACCCGGAGCTGCCCGAAAAACAGCGGAACGGATGCATCAAACTGTATTTCAAAGACCATGAATCTTAAAAAAATAGTGCTAGAGAAACCAGTTCTCGGCGTTTTGCTGATTGCTATGTTGCTGACCTTGCCCTGGATCGGTCTGGGCGATTTCTATACCAAAGGAGAACCCCGTGAAGCATCCGAAGCGCTCTCCATGCTGAACGATGGGAATTGGGTGCTTCCTATGAGCTATGCCGATGAAATTGGATACAAACCACCCTTGATGCACTGGATGATAGCCGGCATCTCCTTCTTGACCGGCTCGGTCAGCGAATGGACATCCCGCTTACCGTCCGCTTTGGCCTTGATCGGAATGGCAATGCTCACACTGGTTTTCCTCAAGAAGCGCAAATCGGTTCAAACAGCTGTGTTCTCTGCGCTGATTTTGCTGACCAACTTCGAGTTGCACCGCTACAGCCTCGAATGCCGCGTAGACATGACGCTTGCCTTCTTTATGTCAGCCTCGCTGTTTGGCTTGTACCAATGGGAAGAAAAAGGGCTGAAAGGTTTTCCGGTTCTGACCGTGATTTTCCTAAGCTGCGCCTGCTTGGTCAAAGGGCCGGTCGGAGCCATTCTGCCCGTTGGTGTTTCCGGCTTGTATCTCCTGCTTCGTGGCTATAATTTCTGGAAAATTCTTTGGAAAAGCATGCTGGTTCTCGTTCCGGCATTTTTGATTCTCGGCATCTGGTATGTGTTGGCTTACCGCGTCAAAGGCGATTACTTCCTGAATGTGGTTTTTGCAGAAAACATAGGTCGATTTTTCCGGATGGAGAACGAAGCCTTGCGTATTGATTATTATCTGGGCCACAATGGTCCTTTCTGGTATTACATTCCGGCGTTGCTGCTTGGTTTGCTTCCTTGGTCGCTGCTCCCTCTGATGGCTCTTTTCGGATTTCGCTCTGAAACCGGGTGGAAAGAACGAATGTTGTCCCTTTGGAAACGCATCGTTTCGATGGACAAGTTTACCCTTTTCAGTGTCCTGGTCGTCGTTCTTTTCATCGTTTTTTATTCCATTCCGACCTCGAAGCGTAGTGCGTACATTATGCCGCTGTATCCCTTTGCTGCTTATTTGTTGACAAAAGTGTTCAGTTGGGCTGAGCAAACCCGTCCGAAGCTTTTCAGCATATTATACAGTTTCTTAGCGGTGGTAGCGTCCTTTTTGCTTCTTCTAATGGCAACAGCCTTCTTCGTCGACCTGAACACGCTGGCGGCGCTTTACGTGCATGATGCAAAAACGGTATATGACGTCAGTTTGTTTGCCCAAGCATTCAGCCACCCCTCTTTACTGTTAGTGGCCGTCTGGGTACTTTTGCTTTTCGTCACTGTCTTTTTTACATTCAGGAACCATTCAAAAAATATACGTACCACAATTTTTGGTATATTTACCGTTTGTATAGTCATACTGGTTTTTTTGGAAAGTGCCGCATATCCTGTGTACAAGGACGGCTATTCCCTGAAACCGTTGGCTTCGACGCTAGAGAGGAAGTATGATCTGGAACACCAGGGTTACGTGATGAACAATCTGCTGGATTATAGGAATATATATGGCCTGAATTTTTATTTGGGCAACCATTTTAAAAATTTTGATGCGGAACGTCCAACGCATGGCTTCCTGGTTACCGGGGAAAGCGCACTGGAACAAATCCGAAAAACCTATACGGGTCTGTATCGTTTCGAGGTGTTGGAACGATCCGATCCACATAATGAACTGAATGATGAAATCGTTGTTTGTCAGATTAATAAGCTCTAGCTTTGTCAAATATGGCCTGGTAGGTCTTGTCGGCTTGGTCGTTGACATGGGGTTTTTCTATGTGTTTTACGAAATGCTGCACATCAACTACATTTTGTCCAACATCATGAGTTCCTCCCTGGCTGTTGTGAATAACTTTATCCTGAACAGTATTTTTACGTTCAAGGTCAAAGATAAACTGCTGTATCGGTTTATTTCCTTTTTCAGCATTGCCCTGGCAGGTATGGCGCTCAGTTCCGGCATGTTGGCCGTGATGATCGATGGCCTGCAAATGAACAGCATGGTGGCCAAAGCCATTTCGATATTCGTGGTCGCCTTGATTCAATACTTTGTCAATAAGAAGTTGACATTCAGCGAGCGGACTGTTTTCTCCCTCATGAGTCATTTAAAAAAACGTCGTTGATTATGCAAACACTCAGCCTGATTGTTCCTTGTTTCAACGAGGAGGCAGTGATCGCAGCCTCCTATGCCCGAATGAAAAAAGTGATGGATGAACTGACGGATTTTGAGTCCTTTTTAATTTTTATCAACGATGGAAGTTTGGACCGAACCGGATCGCTGCTTTCAGCTATTGCGGCTTCCGATTCACGGGTGACGGTGCTGCATCTTTCCAGGAATTTCGGTCACCAACCGGCTGTAACGGCAGGTTTGCATCAATGCGACACTGACTTTGCCGTCATTATCGATGCCGATTTGCAAGATCCTCCGGAACTCATTCCCGAAATGCTCAAAAAGCAACGCGAGGAGCAGGCCAATGTGGTTTACTGTGTACGTGAGGTCAGGAAGGGTGAAAGCTTCATCAAACTGTTCACTTCCAAAATTTTTTATCGGACACTCAACTGGCTTTCTGAAGTGGATTTTCCGCTCGATACCGGTGATTTTCGCCTAGTCGACCGCCGCATCATTGATGAATTCAAGCGTTTCCGTGAAAAGGGAAAATACATCCGCGGCATCATCAGTTGGGTAGGTTTCAAGCAGGTTCCATTCCTTTACAAACGGGATGCGCGTTTTGCAGGTCAAACCAAATATCCGTTCCGCATCATGCTTCATTTCGCAGGAACGGCCATGCTCTATTTTTCCAAGAAACCTTTGAAGGTGGCCATGGGGCTGGGTTTCGCCGCCGTTTTGATCGGAGTGATATACGCCATTTGGATTGTGTTGGGCAAGATATTCGGTTTCACCAATGCGGAAACCGGCTGGAGTTCCATCATTCTGCTCGTGATCTTTTTCGGTGGTGTTCAATTGCTTACCGTCGGTGTGCTGGGACAATACATCGGCATCATTTTCGATGAGATGAAGGACCGCCCCGAATACATCATCGAGAAAACGGATAAGGCGTAGAAAGGCTTTGGTCGTACTATTCTTTTAGAATCTTGGCTGAAACGTTCAGCTCTTTGTCTCCCATAACCCTGACCAAATATACGCCTTTGGGCAAGCTGCTCAGATTTAGTTCCAATTGGTTCTGGTTGGCTAGCTGCTTGTGCAACAGCTGCTTGCCATATAGAGATTCAACGAACAACGTTTCAGGGCTGTTTTTATAGCGTTTTGGTCCAGAAATACATTTTCGGGTCGCATTCTATGAAACCCATTTTTTGGTAAAGTATCAAAGCCGCTTCATTGTCTTCGCGGACTTCGAGCGTAATCTTGCAATAATCACGCTCCAAGGAAATTTCCACGAGCTTTTCCATCAGTTTCCGACCCAGCCGTTGACCCCTGAAATCGCTGTGTACAATGAAGTCGTGAATATAGAGATACGGTTTAATTTTGAAGGTGGACAAGAGTTCGAAACAGGTAGACATTCCGACATATTTACCATCAAGAAGCATGAAAAGTACAAAAGCGTGTGCACGTTCGGCCAATCTTTCTGCCAAAAGCACCAATTCGTCCGGTTTCAAGGGCGGATAATCCCCCATCGGGTCTTCCATATAATGATTCAGCAGAAAACCCATGGCCTCGAGTTGCACCGGGTTCGTGAAATCGCACATTTCAAATATCGGTTCAGCCATCGTTTTAGACTTCGGTGTCTGGTAAAATGCCGGTGCCAATGTGGTGTACCACCTGTTGCGGATAGGGTATGCTGATGCCGGCTTTGGCGAATCCTTCCTTAATCCGTTTGCGAAGTTCACCGGAAACTTCCCATTGTTTCAGGGGTTTGGTTTCACCCACAATCTTGATGCTCACAGAACTTTCGTCCAGTGAATCCACCCGGAGGAACTGGGGAGCTACATTAATCAGGTCTTTCCAAGTAGGATCAGCTGCCAGTTCATTTCCAATTCGATTGATGACTTCCTTCACATGGTCGATATCTGCTTCATAAGCGATGCCCACATTGATATTTACTTTGGCGAATTGTTTGGAACTGTTGGAAACCTTCTTCACCTCACCATGAGGGATGTAATGTACGGTGCCGTTCATATCGCGCAACGTAGTGACACGCAGGCTGATATCCTCTACCACTCCGCCGATGCCTTCGATAGTAACCACATCACCGATGCGGTACTGGTTCTCGAAAATGATGAAGAAACCGGTGATGAGATCTTTGACCAGGTATTGGCCTCCAAAACCGATGGCGACACCGACAATGCCGGCCGTTCCCAAAATGGGTGCAATTTTCACTCCGAATTCCTGCATCACCATCATGCCGGCGATGACTACAATAATGGTGTTCATCGTCCAGCTGAAAATGCGAATCAGGGTGTTCATGCGCTTGATTTCACCATCTTCCATCACATGATGCTTATCGAGTGTGACCGCTGTCTTGACAATTCGGCGAATGGATCGCTTGGCAATCATTTTGAGCAACCAGGCGATGCCCACGATGAACAGCACTTGCAGACCGCTGGTCAGTGCCCAATTTAGGAGTTTGTCCGTCCAGAGCGCAAGGTCTTTGTGCACGTTTGTTTGGGTGATGGCGTCTAAAATGTTGAGTTCCATATTTCTGTTTTTTTTAAAGTCTGAATGCAAAAGTACAAAAAATCACGCTGCTTCAACCAACAAAGAAGGCTGACCTTCGATGGCCAGCCTTCCCGTTGCAAATTGAATTCCGGGCGCGCAGCCCCGCTTCTTGCGGCGGGGTTAGCGCATAAACTTTTTTCCTTGCCGGAATCAGATATGACTGAATGCCTGTTCCAGGTCAGCCTTTATATCCTCAATGTTTTCGATACCCACCGAGATACGTACCAACCCTGGTTCCACGCCAGATGCCTTTTGATCTTCCGCGGACAGCTGTTGATGCGTCGTTGAAGACGGGTGAATAATCAAGGATTTCGCATCGCCGACGTTGGCCAAATGGCTCAACAGCTTCACATTGTCTATCAGCGTGTCGGCGTTGGACGGAGCCCCTTTGATCTTAAAGGTGAGCACACCTCCGGCTCCTTTTGGGAAATATTTTTTTGCTAAATCGTAGTATTTGCTGCTTTTCAAACCCGGGTAGTTGACATATTCCACTTTGGAATGTCCTTCCAGCCAATGGGCCAGCGCCAGCGTATTTTCCACATGACGTTCCATCCGCAGAGAAAGCGTTTCCAAACCCTGAACCAGCAAAAAGGAATTGAACGGACTGATGGTGTTTCCCCAGTCGCGCAGACCTTCCACCCTTGCACGGATGTTAAAGGCAATATTGCCGAACGGGCCGCCAATGCCGAATACGTCGGCAAAAACCAATCCATGATAACTTTCGGATGGTTCAGAGAAGGAAGGGAATTTGCCGTTTCCCCAATTGAAATTGCCGCTATCCACAATGATTCCGCCGATGGACGTTCCATGTCCGCCTATCCATTTGGTGGCTGAAGCTACAACAACCGCCGCTCCGTGTTCGATCGGACGAAACAGAAATCCGCCTGCACCGAACGTATTGTCCACGATCAAGGGAATGTCATGTTTGTTGGCCACCGCAGCGATGGCGTCGAAATTGGGCACGTTTAGCTCCGGATTACCAATAGTTTCCAGATAAATGGCTTTGGTATTGTCATCGATCAACGCTTCAAAATCGGCCGGTGTGTCGTTCTTTGTAAAACGAGCCTCAACGCCAAGCCGTTTGAACTGGTTCTTGAACTGATTGTACGTACCACCATACAAATGCGAGGTTGAAACAAAGTTGTCGCCCACCTGCATAATATTGTTCAGCGCAATGAACTGGGCAGATTGTCCGGACGAAGTGGCCAGTCCGCTTACTCCACCTTCCAGTGCCGCAACCCGTTTTTCGAAAACATCTGTTGTCGGGTTCATCAGTCGTGTATAAATGTTGCCGAACTTGCGCAGGGCAAAGAGGTCGGCACCGTCTTTGGCATCTTCAAAGACATACGAGGACGTTTGATAAATGGGCAGTGCGCGGGAATGTGTGGTCTTGTCGACTTCTTGTCCTGCATGCAATTGGAGCGTTTCGAAACGCAGTGGTTGTTGGGTTGTTGCCATAGCTTGATTATTTTGTTGATGCAAAAATAGGGAAGTGCGAAACGCTGTGTAATACCCTCTATGTGGTATTTTGGAACAAACCTTCTTGGCCGAAATTATTAATGGAAATTTGTATGATAATTAATCGTGTATACAATGTAAAATAGTTATTTTTGTTCTTGAATCATTCAATTGTAAGCCATGAAGAGAATCCTTTTGTACACCCTATTATTGGTAGTCGTGCTGCAATCAGCAAAAGGTCAAACCTGGATAGGCGTTTCGCATACCGTCGGTATCAAAAACGTTTACCCCGACATGTTCGAACCGGAGGCTGGCATCAATGAAACGGGATTGATGTTTGAACACCAGTTTTCTAAGAAGTTGGGCGTTGGTTTCGGTATCAATCATATGCGCTACAATTACAATTTGTCGGACATCTATTATAGTTATTCGCGCTGTCCGTTTTACCTGAAATATTATGGTCACTTTCTGAACATAAAACCTACTGTATATCTCGATGTTTTTCGCGGAACCAACAATACTGAAGATTATTATCTGGAATACAGTGATTTGAATCTGTTTAACATTGGCTTCGGGGTCTCCTTCAGCAAAGATATTTCTCTTTCCAAAAGACTTCTACTGGAACCGGAAATCACCTATCTCACTTCCAGTTTAATTGAATTCTACCCTGAATTAACCTTTGGAGTCCATTTAAAATACCGTTTGAGGTAAAAATAAAGTTTATTTCATTTCTATTATGCAGTATATTTGCTGCATAATAGAAATGAAATGATAGATGAAACCCATTGCTGGTGGATGATCATTACAACTGGCCAAGCCGGAAAAGTCATTGCTTGACTTACTTTATCTGTATTAATTCTATAATTCAGAAGAAAATGGATGCAGCCATGAAAGAACCGATGAAGAAGTTGAATTTGCATCTGAAGGGGAGATAATTTTGGATAAACACTTTAATACGTGTGCATTATTTTGAAAATTGCTTTTATTTGCTTTTGTTTCCATAAAGCAAAATAGGTCTGAATTTCAGATGATTAATGAGTTTTGTTGCAGAATTTGCTTTTCATTTGCTTTTTTTTGAACAAAATGACATCTGGAATTAGTTTAACATAAATGAATTTTGGATCGGGGCGTCCCCAATCGGAAAGGAGTTGCTTCGGTAATTCCTTTTTTCGTTTTTAAACTACCGTTGTGCCGATTCACTCAAACTTCCCACCTGAGATCCCAAAAAACTTCTCAAAAAACGCCACCAATTTATCAAGTACCGTTTCCCTCTTCTCGGTTCGGTTTGCACTCTTGTCGAACCTTGAAATCGGCGGCAGCATTTTAGCTATCGCCGTGCCGGAAGTCTGTAAATTTCCATCCCGAAAAGAATTTTGAATGAAATGGTAGGTCTCCTCTTTGTTCAGTTTTTCATCGGCAATAATTTGATCCAGCTCTACGATCTTCTTGGCATCGACAAACTTGTACCAATCGTCATCGACACTGGAACTTACATATAGCGATTCGATAAACTGTTCGATCAGTTCCTTCTTGTTTCGTAGTTCGATGCTTGAATCGATGGCCTTTTTAATGTCAATCAGAATCTCTTTGTCACCCAGGTGATTGGCGTGGTATTTCCGGATAAGCTCCAGGATGAAGTCGATGTTTATTTCAACCTGTTTGATGAGCTCCATCTCAAAAACGATGTCATCGTTCACATTTTCCTTGTCCGCCTTGTTCTTTCCACGGAATTCGCTGTACAAGTTGATGTACATGCTATGATAATCCTGCACATCCCGCTCGGTAAGAATCTCGTTGCCAGCAAATTCATCGAACGTGGTCAGAATGTTTCGCGCTTTTAAAATGGTGCCATACAGTCTAATAAAGTCCTTTTTGCTTTCCTCACTGGCAATCGGTTCACATACCGGATACTTTTGCAAAAGCGCTGCAATCAATTCTTCATAGCCTTTCACTTCTTTACCCTCGTTTTCGTAACCTAGATAATATTCGTCGTAGGTTTTCAACAGAACAATTCCACAAGCCTCCTTGTCACCAAAAAGTGCTATGCTCTCGTTGGTTTCTTTTTCCAGATTGTGGAAACAGACAATATTCCCAAAGGTTTTAATGGAATTTAAAATACGATTTGTCCGAGAATAGGCCTGTAAAAGCCCGTGAAGACGCAAATTTTTGTCCACCCAAAGAGTGTTCAGCGTAGTTGCGTCAAAACCAGTCAGAAACATATTCACCACTATTAGCAGATCGATCTCACGGTTCTTCATCCGTTCCGACACATCTTTATAATAGCTCTGGAATTGTTCAGCTGAGGTGTCATAACTACGTTTGAACATCGCATTGTAATCGGCGATGGCGCCTTCAAGGAAGTCACGCGAACTTTGGTCTAAGCCGCTCGTATCTTCCGAATTTTCATCCATCACGCTGTCGGTTTCCAGATCTTCATTAACACCATAGCTGAAAATGGTGGCCACCTTAAGCTGTTTATCGCTGGGCAGTTCGGCCAGTTGCTTCTTGAATTCCGTATAATACATTTTTGCGGCATCGATGGAGGTGACGGCAAAAATGGAATTAAAACCGGCCAACCGTCTTTCATTCAGCTTGTAATAGCTATTTCGCTTTGTTTTCTGGTCGAAGTGTTCCAGGATGTATTTCACAATGTTCGAAATGCGTTCCGGCGAAGCCAAGGCCTTTTCACGATCGATGTCCCACACCTTTTCGTCATTGATTTGCTCAGCCTCCTTCATCGTGGAAATGTAGTCAATCCGAAAGGGTAGCACATTCTTATCGGTAATGGCATCGACAATGGTGTAGGTATGCAGTTTCTCGCCAAAGGCTTGCTCGGTCGTTTTCAAATCCGGACGTCCGCCCGAAGATGAATTCCGTGCAAAAATTGGTGTTCCAGTAAAGCCGAAAAGGTGGTATTTCTTGAAACTCTTTTTGATAGCCGAATGCATATCTCCAAATTGCGAACGGTGGCATTCGTCGAAAATCAGGACGATACGACCGCTGTAGATGGCATGTCCTTTGTTTTTTTTGATGAACGAATCCAACTTCTGAATCGTAGTGATGATAATTCGATTGTTTGGATCCTCCAGCTGTTTCTTCAAAATGGCAGTACTTTTGTTGCTGTTGGCGGCACCTTTTTCGAACTTGTCGTATTCTTTCATCGTCTGGTAGTCCAGGTCTTTTCTGTCCACGACGAAAAGTACTTTGTCGATGAAAGGCAATTTGCTAGCCAACTGGGCTGTCTTAAAGCTGGTCAGCGTTTTACCACTTCCCGTGGTGTGCCAAATATAGCCGCCCGCATTAATGCTGCCGAAAGTCTTGTAATTGTTCGACACATGGATGCGGCCTAAAATTCGTTCTGTTGCAACAATTTGATAGGGTCGCATCACCAACAACAGTTTTTCGCTCGTGAATACGCAATATTTTGTCAAGATGTTCAGCAGGGCATGTTTGGCAAAGAACGTTTGGGTAAAATCCAACAAATCGGTAATCGGTCTGTTGCTAGCATCAGCCCACCAAGAAGTGAATTCAAAACTGTTGCTGGTCTTCTTGCCACCTTTTCCGGAAGATTCGCTTTGTTCTTTAATGTGTTGGTTCCGAGTGGTGTTGCTGTAATACTTCGTGTGCGTTCCGTTGCTGATGACGAACAATTGAATGTATTCAAACAATCCGCCCCCTGCCCAAAAACTCTCCCGATTGTATCGGTTGATTTGGTTGAAAGCTTCCTTGATGTCCACGCCTCGCTTCTTCAGTTCCACATGGACGAGTGGCAAACCATTCACCAGAATCGTAACGTCATACCGATTTGACCGTTGCCCGGTTTCGGTGGAATATTGGTTGATTGCCTGCAATCGGTTGTTGTGAATATCTAATTTGTCGAGCAAATAGATGTTTTTAACAGTGCCGTCGTCGAGTGTCAGGTTTTTGATGTAGTCTTCCTGTATGGTTTTGGTCTTTTCTACAATGCCTTGATTCGGGTTGGCCAGGATGTTTGCAAACAGATTCTTCCATTCAGCTTCACTAAAGTGGATGTGGTTCAAAGTCTCCAGTTGAAGGCGTAAGTTGTCCGTCAAATCCGATTCAGTCTTGATGTCCAAAAAATCATACGCTTGTTTAGTCAGTTGCTGAATGAATTCATGCTCCAATGCCTCTTCACTTTGGTAAGATGCCGCTCTTTTAAGAATGGACGTAAACTCGGCAACAACCGTACTATCTGTATTCTCAGCTACAAGGGTGTATCGATCCATTTTATTTCATTAATTTTCGTTTTTCAACCTCTTGCAAAACCTTCATTTGCTGCCTGCTCCGTTTTCGTAATTACACTTATTGCTCCGGTAAGTTCTACCCATTTAGAAGGGCTCATTGTAAAAGCATTACTTCCGGCTTCTTTCAAAAGGGGGTCGAATTCGACCCCTTTAAATGAAGGGTTATTTAATTGTTCCCAAAGCCCCAAATATTCCAAGGTGTTTTTTAGTCTCATCCAATTTTTTACCACATCCTTCGGCTCAATCGGGTTTTTTTGCTTGGCAATATCCGTCATGCAAATATAATCTGTATCGTTCACTTTCAAAGTTCGAACGGATGCTTCTTTTACCCTTATGTTGGTGATTTTTGCCATGAAAAAACTTTATTATTTTAGTTGCAAAATCGATTTCGGTACTTGATATTTATCATTGTTCTAATGGCTTAAAATCCAACAATTTCCCTCTGTAATATTCGTATTGCTTGCGGCGCGCCTCAATTTCGGCAGGCAAGCCGATGGAAATGTCGTTGACTAGGGCGTCGAATTTGTCGAGGATGTATACTTTTCGTTGTTGCTCGACAAGTGATGGAATGGGAATCTTAAATGCTTTCACCATGCTATTTGAAATTGAAGGATATCCTGCACCTTCTTGGTTATTTTCCACATAATTGCTAAAACATTCTGTTGTCAAAATAAAGAAAAGAAATTTTGGTAATAACACCTTTTGATTTGCCCTAAGCACACAAAAACCTGTACTGCAAATTTGATTGTGGTACGCGGAGGTTATTAATGAATATCTTTTCAATGTTGGTCTTGTTGTACCAAAAATCACATCATCTTTATTCACAATTTGTTGCGCTCTGCTTGGTGCATTTGTTGAATTAATTGTTTGTGTTTGGGTAATTTTATTGTTTTCCCTGCTAACAGAAGAAAGATCAATATAATGAAAGTCTGAATTATGATTTTCCTTCCATTTAATATTCTCTATTTTTTGACATGCGTCCCCCAATGTTCTCCAATCTACTAACTTATCATCAAAATTCAGGAATTCATTCAGATAAAATTCATATTGGCGCGCACGCGCCTTCAGCTCAGCCTTCAGCTCAGCCTCTAGCTCCGCGAACTTATCTAAAATGACAACAATTTCTTCTTGGATAGAAATGGGCGGTATAGGAATTTTTATTTTCCTCACATTTGGTACCGTTAGTTGCGGTATGCTCCCACCTGATCCTCCAATAGGTGTAATATCTAAAATGAAATTTAGAAATTTTGTAGTTATTATTTTTTTGTTTGGTATCAATGAAATCAAGCGAACAATAGGAGTAAACTTTGCTTCACGTACAGTATGAAAACCAATAGTACCACGAGCTGATATACTAACCGCATCACTATCAATCTTATAATTATCAGTGAAACCATAAAGGCCGTTTTCGTCTGTGCCATTCGAGTAAATTGGATATGGGAATTCATCCGTTGACTCTCTTTGACCTTTTTGATATTTTTCAGGCAAGTCACCACCAGCAGTGATAGATAAACAAACATCTTCCAACACTCTGAATTCAACCCCATTCGGGCAAAGTTCAGCAACCAATTTCTCAATTCTGTTCATTCGTTGCCCCCTTTCTTTTTCCCAGAAACCTTCTGCTCAATGGAAAGCAGTTGCTCGAAGTCAGAAACAAAAGTGCGGTCTTGTTTGACCCTGAACGCCTCGTATTCCAAAATTGCCTTTTCGTCTGCTTCCACCTTACTGATAGTACCCAAACCTTCCAAAACCGGAAATCCGTTCAAATCCAGGTAACTGCTCATAAAACCAATCCAATCTTGCATGGTGGTGGGCAACTGCCTTTCAGCCCTCATTTGAGCAATGTCCAGAAAAGCACTGACGGCAAGTCTTAATCGATGAATCTCCTCAACATTCAGGTAATTTTTGGCAACTGTCACATCGGTTTTATAGATTTTGCCATCGGGAGAATGCGCCCACGAAGTTAATCCCATGTGCTCCTTATTGGCATCCGAACGGTTCTTAATAATCTCGGCTGCTGTTCCACCGGTAATGGCGAAGTGTAATTGGTTCTGGATGAATGCAAAAAATGTTTTGGTAATCGGACTGTTCTTGTCATAATCGGAGGCCAAGGCAAAGATATCCGTGATTTGCAGATACAGACGTCGTTCGGTTAGACGAATGTCGCGAATGCGTTCAAGCATCTCATTGAAATACACATCATCAAATTTCCGACCTTGTTTGAAGCGGTCGTCATTCAGAACAAACCCTTTCTGGAGGTATTCGTGCAAGACTCTGGTTGCAAACTTTCTGAATTGCGTGGCCTTGATGGAATTCACGCGATAACCGACTGAAATGACCAGATCAAGATTGTAGAATTGGATTTCGCGATTGACTTGGCGGGGTCCTTCCGTGCGAACTACTCGAATTTTTCGAGTAGTTGCAACTTCGTCAAGCTCACCACTTTTAAATATCTCACCAATATGGTATGTAATGGTATGTTCCGCAACATCAAACAGGTCGGCCATGATTTGTTGACTCATCCACATGTTGTCATCTGCCATGTACACTTCGATTTCAACATCGCCAGCATCGTTGGTGTAAAAAGCGAGTCCAACCCGTTCGGGAATTTCTTTATTGAATTGTTTGCGCCAGTCCATCAACTGTTGGTCAATTTCCTTGGGTTCAGCCTTCTTGCGGATATTATTCATGAGCGCCTCCTTCTAAATCCATGACTATTTCATCAATAGCAATTCGTAGTTCCGCTTGTTTTGCTACAATTTCAGAAATCCTGCTGTTCAGTTTCTTAATATCAACCACTTCGCCGGTGTCTTCCTGAACGACGTAACTTGATACCGTGATGTTGTAGTCGTTCTCAGCTATTAATTTGTTATCCAAATACCTTGAGAAATAATCAATATCATTTCGATTAATGTAAGCATCCAGTATTTTGCTCCTGTTTTCCTCAGTCAAACGGTTCTTATTTCCGCCGCGTACAAATTCGGCTGAGGCATCAATGAAAAGTGTTTTGTTGTCTTTTTTGGATTTTTTGAGCACGATAATGCAGGTAGCTATCGACGTGCCAAAAAACAAATCTGGAGGAAGCTGAATAACGGTGTCAATGTAGTTGTTGTCTATAAGATACTTCCTTATTTTTTGTTCGGCACCTCCACGGTACAATACGCCGGGGAATTCAACAATGGCAGCGGTTCCGCTGGTTGAAAGCCAGGAAAGCATGTGCAGGGTAAAGGCAAGGTCGGCTTTGCTTTTAGGTGCAAGCACACCAGCTGGTGAAAAGCGAGGGTCATTGATGAGTAATGGATTGCTGTCGCCTTCCCAATTGATGGAATAGGGAGGATTGGACACAATGGCATCGAATGGTTCGTCGTCCCAATGTTTGGGATCAATCAGGGTGTCTCCATGAGCGATATCAAACTTTTCGTAATTGATGTCGTGTAGAAACATATTGATGCGGCAAAGGTTGTAGGTGGTTAGGTTAATCTCTTGTCCGTAAAAACCCTGACGTACATTTTCCTTACCCAACACCTTGGCAAATTTCAGCAGTAGCGAACCTGATCCGCAGGCTGGGTCATAGACTTTGTTGACTTCCTTTTTGCCGACAACGGTGATTTCGGCAAGCAGCTCCGATACTTCCTGAGGTGTGAAAAATTCGCCCCCGGATTTGCCTGCGTTTGAGGCATACATGGACATCAAATATTCATAAGCATCGCCAAAAGCATCAATGGTATTATCGGAATAATTGCCCAATCGCAAACCTCCAATGGCTTCAAGAAGCTTGGCGAGTACGTCATTTCGTTTCGCAACAGTGGCACCCAGTTTGTTGGAGTTTACATCGAGGTCGTCAAACAGCCCTTTCAAATCGTTTTCGCTGTCGGTTCCTTTGGCTGAATTCTCAATATTTTTAAAGGCATTGGCCAGTGTCTCGTTCAGGTTTGCATCGTTTTTGGCATCTTTCCGGATGTTTTCAAACAACGCACTTGGAAGAATGTAAAACCCCTTTTCCTTGACGGTATCTGTACGGCCGAATTCAGCATCGCTATCCGAAAGCAGGGCGTATTCGAAACTTGTAATCCCTGTACGCCGTTCTTCTTCATTCAGGTAATTGGTCAAGTTTTCGCTGATAAAGCGGTAAAAAAGAAATCCGAGCACGTATTGCTTAAAATCCCACCCGTCCACACTGCCACGCAGGTCGTTTGCTATTTGCCAGATGGTACGGTGCAATTCGGCGCGTTCTTGTTCTTTGGTCATGTTTATAATTGTTTTTTCTTGAATGTTTTTATTCTTCTTCGAAATAATCGAAGTCAATCTTCATGATTTCGTAAACCTGAAGGGAGGTGCAGCCTATTTTATAATCGATCATTAGTTGAATTCAGTGGCTAAGACTTCAAACATATCACGGTATTTAAGGTTGGGTAAATATGTGTGCTAAGTTACAAAATTATTTATTCCAGAAAGACTTTTTTCGGCGGATCTTTATATGCTAAAAAGTGTTCTACACGTAAATAGTGGGATTAGAATTGCTTCTTGTTTCAGTGATAGTCTTTAAATTTTCAACTGTAACTTGGATTGTATTTATAAATCATTAAATTTGTTTGCCTAATGGCGTTATGTACTGACACTCTGAAAGTTTTCATGTAAAAGCAATTATATATGTACCTCATTGAAAGAGACAAAAACCGAATAGCAAAAATTCAAAAACGTTCTTTTGCAGAACTGAAGTTCAAGGAGCGCGAGCATTTACAGGTATGGATTGCTAACAATCCTGAATGCTTGGGTGAGGAGTTGCTGATTATCCAGAAGGAGTTCAGGGGCTTTTCTGAAACGAATGAACGATTGGATTTGCTGGCGTTAGACAAATTTGGTAATCTGGTTATTATAGAGAACAAACTAGATGACTCCGGTAAAGATGTGACTTGGCAAGTAATCAAATATGCTTCCTATTGCTCCACACTGATCAAGCAAGACATTCTAAAAATATTCCAGGATTATTTGGGCTCCACTGCAATTGCTCAGGAAAAATTGTCGGAATTTTTTGACAATCGCGATGTTTCTGAAATTCCACTGAATCAAGGCCAAACCTCGCAACGGCTAATTCTTGTTGCTGCCAACTTCCGCAAAGAAGTGACATCCACCGTGCTGTGGCTTCTAAATTTCAAAGTACGACTTCAGTGTATTAAAGTTACCCCGTATGCGCTGGGCGACCAACTCTTCCTAAATGTGGAACATATTTTGCCGACCAAAGACATGGAGGAACTGACCATTAGTATGGCCTCCAAAGCTCAGGAAGAAATTGATGTTCAGGATTCTATGAAAAATAGCAACAGCCTTCGGCTAAGATTTTGGGAGCAATTCCTCAATGCATGCAACGCGAAAAACCAATTGTTTGCCAACAGCAGTCCCTCCAAAGAAACCTGGTTGGGCAAAGGGATAGGTACCTCCGGTGTAAATATCAACTTAGTTATCAGTAAAAACTACTGTCGCTGCGAAGTCTATTTCAATCGTGGCAGTAAAGAGCAAAATAAAGAGCTTTTCGACATCCTTTTTAATATGAAAGACAAGATCGAGAATGACTTTGGGTCCACCCTCATCTGGGAACGTATGGATGATAAAGTTACCTGCCGCATTAAACACGAAATCACCGGCGTTAGCTATTTCAACGAATCCGATTGGGACAAAATGATCAGTTTCCTTATTGATACTACTGTCAAAATGGATGCAGCCATGAAAGAACCGATGAAGAAGTTGAATTTGCATCTGAAGGGGAGATAATTTTGGACAAACAAATTATTAAGAAATAAAAACATTTACAAAATGACTCTTAAACCTGAAATACCAAACAACAACCTTCCTTTATTGCCACCCGACAGGGATGCAATTGAAACCAAAGCTATTTTGAGGCAGGAAAGCAAGGCAGCCGTTGCTCTGGCTGAGTTAAAAGGTTTGGCGCATACGCTGCCGAATCAAAACATTCTGATCAATGCCATTGTTTTAAAGGAAGCCAAAGCGTCTTCCGAAATCGAGAGCATAATCACTACCCACGATTCATTATATCAGGCATTAACGGCTAAATCATTCAAACCCGACTCTGCCACTAAAGAGGTGCTTCGCTATCGTGAGGCATTGTTTGCAGGTAGTGGGTTTATACATAAAAACGGATTTCTAAGCACCAACGGCATTATTCAAGTTCAGAATATTCTAGAAGAAAACTTGGCAGGGCTTCGCCAACTTCCCGGCACAACATTAAAAAATGATGCTAGCGGAATGGTAATTTATACGCCACCAAATGATAAAGATGCCATCACCAACCTAATGTCAAATCTGGAGAAATTTATCAATATTGATGAAGATGATGATGTTTCGCCTCTTATCAAGTTGGCTGTTCAGCATTATCAGTTTGAAAGCATTCACCCTTTTTACGATGGCAACGGCAGAACCGGTCGCATTGTGAATGTCCTTTACCTAATGTTGAAAGGCTTATTGGATAGTCCTATACTTTACCTTAGCGGGTTCATTATTCACAACAAGGGCGAATATTACCGCCTGTTAAGAGACGTCACCTTTAACGCTGATTGGGAACCTTGGATTCTTTACGTTTTAAAAGGAATTGAGCATACCGCAACAGAAACAATAAAACAGGTTACCGACATTAATGCTTTGCTTCAGGAAACAATTAATACCGTAAAAGATAAAACACCTCGTATTTACAGCAAAGATTTAATTGAAGTGTTATTTGAACAGCCCTACTGTAAAATTGATTATTTGGTTGACAACTTGAAAATTGAAAGAAAGGCTGCATCAAGATATTTACAAAGTCTGGAAGAAACGGGAATAGTAGCTTCCCAGAGAATCGGTAGGGAAAACATTTATATAAATACAAAATTATTTGAATTATTGAAGGGTAAAAATATGTCCCAAGATGGTACTCATTTCTAAAACGTGTACCATAATATTAAATATCGGTACATGTGCAAAAAACATGGGACGTTCTGGTACAAATTAATAACTCCACCAACTTATCGGGCACCGTTCCACGTTTCACGGTTCGAACCGCACTTTGGGCACACCTGATAAATAGGCAATAAATTTTTGCAATCGCTGTACGGTTTGATGTACATCGCTTATTTAGGCCTGATTTTAATTGTGGCGAATTCGCCATATTAAGAAATTCATTATTGGAACAAAACACGAAAAGGCCATCCTTTCGGACAGCCTTCAGTTTTGATTTCAAAAACTTTGTGAGCTTATTTCAACAGCGCCACCACCGGTGCATAATCCGGTTCCTGGGTGATTTCGGGAACTTGTTCGGTGTAAAGCACTTTACCGGCTTCGTCCAGAACGACCACGCAGCGGGAGAATAGGCCGGCCAAGGGCCCGTCGATGATGCGTAGGCCGTAGGCTTCGCCGAAGCTGCGGGCACGGAGTTCACTCAGGGTAACGACGTTGGTCAGGCCTTCGGCGCCACAGAAGCGGCTTAACGCGAAGGGCAGGTCAACGGAAATGCAAAGAACAACGGTGTTGCTCATGTTGCCGACTTCTTTGTTGAATTTGCGAACGGAAGCGGCGCAAACACCGGTGTCGACACTCGGGAAAATGTTCAATACCACGCGTTTGCCGGCATAGTTTGCCAGGCTGACATCGGTCAGGTCTGCGCCTGTCAGGCAAAAATCGTTAGCTTGTGAGCCTACTGCGGGAAGAAATCCGGAGGTCTGAATGGGACCGCCTTTGAGGGTAATGGTTGCCATAAATTCGATTTTTATAAGGTTGAAAGTTTCGATTTGCGAGGGATTATTTTTAGTTGATGTTGCAAATATAGGTGGAATATTGATATAGCAAATCTATGAAGTCATAGGCAATATTGATGCAGTCTATGAAGCAGGAGATCCAGTCTCTCTAAGGTACTGCTTTTTAGCCCGGAATGTGCCGTTTTTTTCCTAATTTTGTTCCTCCAAACAAAACATTATTAAAATGATCAAACACATTGTATTCTGGAAACTCAAGGATGAAGCCCTTGGAAATGACAAAGCGACCAACGCACTGATAATCAAGGAAAAACTCGAAGCGCTTAACGGCCAGATCGAAGGTCTGCTAAAATTGGAAATCGGTATCGATTTCGTGGGTGGTCCGATGAGTGGTGATGTGGCGTTGTATTCGGAATTTGCCACCAAAGAAGATCTCAATTTTTATCAGGCGCACCCCAAACATAAAGCGGTTCAGGGTTTTGTGACGGAAGTCCGTTCAGACCGCATGGTTGTTGACTACGAAATTTAAGAAATGAAGAGGAGCCTTCCCCCCCGGAAAGCCCCTCTTTTTTGGCTTATACCCCACGCCAATTTTAGATAAATTAATCAATACGCTTGGTCGTGGACGCTTTTAACCGCGCGGCCCGAAGGGTCATTCATCGACTTGAATGCCTCATCCCATTCCAGCGCAATCGGCGTGGAACAAGCCACGGATGGCACGGATGGCACACAGCTCGCCGCCGAAGAGGACGGGAAGTGCTCTGCAAAGATGCTGCGGTACAGGAATTCCTCCTTGTTCTGCGGCGGATTGATGGGGTAGTAGCTGGCGGCTTCAGCCATTTGCTGATCGGAAATCGTTGAGGCAGCAACGAGCTTTAGGTTGTCAATCCAGCTGTAACCAACACCATCGGAAAATTGCTCCTTTTGACGCCAGGCGATTTCAGCCGGCAAATATTCTTCGAAGGCTTTGCGCAGGATCCATTTTTCGATGCGGCCATTGCGGCACATTTTGTCCTCCGGGTTTAGCGTCATGGCAACATCCATGAATTCCTTGTCCAAGAAGGGCACACGGCCTTCCACCCCCCAGGCAGCCAGCGATTTGTTGGCGCGCAGACAATCGTATAAATGCAGTTTATCCAGTTTACGGACAGTTTCGTCGTGCAAATCCTTGGCAGACGGTGCTTTGTGAAAATACAGGTAGCCACCAAAAATTTCATCGGCACCCTCACCGGAAAGTACCATTTTTACCCCCATGGCTTTGATGGCGCGGGCCAGAAGATACATCGGAGTGGAAGCGCGGACGGTGGTTACGTCGTAGGTTTCCAGGTGGTAGATCACATCACTGATGGCGTCAAGCCCCTGTTCCACCGTGAAATTGATTTCGTGGTGAACGGTATCAATATGTTCGGCCACTTTCCTGGCGGCAATCAGGTCGGGAGAACCCACCAGGCCGACAGCGAAGGAATGCAGTTGCGGCCACCAGGCATTTTGTTTGTCACCCGATTCGACGCGCAAAGCTGAATGTTTCTTGGCAATGGCCGAGATAATGGAGGAATCCAAACCGCCGGATAG
>Ga0209125_1001317_pt1 | contig 23867 bp, 19 predicted proteins | sample BarGraIncub1131A_FD_184503 | JGI IMG/M metagenome (GOLD analysis project Ga0209125, IMG submission 184503) | Arctic peat soil microbial communities from Barrow, Alaska - Barrow Graham LP Incubations 11-31A (SPAdes) (version 2) | ecosystem: Environmental > Terrestrial > Soil > Wetlands > Peat... | reverse complement strand
GGGCCACCCGCTCCATCGGAGTCGGCGGGACCGTGATCCCCACCGATCGCTTCGGACGCATGCCGATCAACTATTACGGTCCCGGAGGGACCCTGCGCCGGATCTCCGTCGCGGACATCATCGACGGCACGGCCGGGGCCCGCGAGTTGGAAAACCGGATCGTCTTCGTCGGAGCCACGGCCGTCGGCATCCTGGACCTGCGGGTAACCCCGTTCTCCGCGGTCATGCCGGGGGTGGAGAAACAGGCGACGGTTGCCGCCTCCATCCTGGACAACCGGCTCCTGAAAAAAGCCAGCACCCTCCAGGACCTCGCCTTCCTGCTGGCTACCGGGCTCCTGCTGGCGCTGGCCCTGAGCCGCCTGGGTCTGGCGTGGGGCGCCGTCGCCGCCCTGGCCGTCGCCCTTGGCATCGGCGCCGGGGGTCTCTCCCTCTTCGAGCACCAGGGGCTCTGGGTAAACCTCGCCTGTCCCCTTGGCAACGTCATCGGCATGTTCATGTCGGTCACCGCCTGGAACTACGCCTTCGAGGAACGCCACTCCCGAAGGATCAGGGCCATGTTCTCCAACTACATCACCACGGCCATGGTGAACGAGCTGATCAAAAACCCGGAACTGGCGAGGCTCGGCGGAGAGAGGCGCGAGATCACGGTGCTCTTCTCGGATATCCGGGGATTCACCGGCTTCTGCGAACGGCACGAACCCGAGGAGGTGGTCGCCCTCCTGAACGAATACCTGGGCGCCATGACCGACGTCATTCTGAAATGGGGGGGTACGCTGGATAAATTCATCGGCGACGCCATCATGGTGTTCTGGAACGCGCCGCTTTTGTGCCAGGACCACGCCGAGCGGGCCCTGCGCTGCGCCTTGGAGATGCAGGCAAGGCTCGCCCAGCTGCGCGAGAGGTGGGACCGGGAAGGAAAACCGGAACTTTCCTGCGGAATCGGCATCAACACCGGCGAGGTGATCGTCGGCAACATCGGCGCCGACGGCAAGAAGATGGACTACACCGTCATCGGCGACCAGGTGAACCTCGCCTCCCGGGTGGAATCGCTGACCCGCAGGTTCGACGCCGACATCCTGGTTACCGAAATGACCCTGGACAGGGTGCGGGGCGCGCTCGCGGCGGGCACCCTGTGTGGCATGGAGATCAGGGGCCTGAGCCGGGTGGTGGTCAAGGGGAAAGAAGAGCCGGTTTCCCTTTACGCGCTGCTCCCCGCCGCGGATTCGGCGGCCGTCATCACCGAATGCCCGGACGGAGAGCCGCTCAGGATGACGGAGAAATAGCACCCGGGTTTCCAACGACGTCGGAGGCGCGGGAGCCCCCCGCCTGACCCCGAGCTTGACCATTTCGACCTACAGAGAAGGGAAGGAGGAGAATCGTGAGGAAAGCCGTTTTCATCGCCGCGCTGGCCCTGGGCGCCTGCATTTTTTGCGGCGCGGCCGCCCAGGCTGACAGATCGCCCCTTGAAGAAGGGATCGTCCAGTACCGGGCCGAGAACTTCGAGGAGGCGCAGCTCCTGTTGGAAAAGGCACGCGCGGAGCAGCCGGGCTCCTCGGTCGCCGCCTTCTACCTCGGGATGGCCCGCAAGCAGGGTGGGGACCTCGCCGGCGCCATCAGGGCTCTCACCGATGCCGCGGCCCTGAAACCGCCCGTGCTGGACGCCTACCTGGAACTGGCCGACGCCTGTCATGTCTCCGGGGACGACGCGCAAGCCCTCCGGTGGGTGCGACGCTCGGAGGAGGCCCGCGTCCAGCCCGCCCGGAGCGCGTTCCTGAAGGGACTCATCCTGTCGGCCCAGGGCAAGGGTGAAGCCGCGCTCCCGGCCTTCCGCCAGGCGAAGCATCTCGACCCAAGCCTCGCACAGTCGGCCGATTTCCAGATCGCCATCGTCATGGCCGGTTCCCGGAAACTTGCCCGCGCCCGGGACGCCCTGCGGGCCGTGGTCGCCGCGGACCCCAATTCCGAGATCGCCTCCTTCGCCAAGGAGTACGAGCAGTCCTTCACCCGCATCATCGAGAGCTACCGGCCGTTGCGCCTCACGCTCGGGCTCAATTACCTCTACGACGACAACGCCATCTCCAACCCGTCCAACGCCGAGGCCAAGGCCCAGATCGGCAGTCCCACGGGTCAGCGCGACCACGCCTTCCTGGGAACGCTGCGCCTGGACTACGCCCCCATGCTGAGCGGCGATGCACTCTTCAGCGCCCAGTACCTGCTGCAAAGCACCAAGTACGGCGATACCAATACCGAGTACGAGAATCCCAGCACCCTGATCAACTCGCTCACCCTGATTCCCGGCTATGCCTTCGGCAGCTCGGCCCTCTCCATGCCGGTCAACTACAGCCATGTGCTGCTCAAGGAGGAGAAGTACCAGCAGCTGATCAGCGCCCGCCCCACCTGGTCCTGGCAGGTCGCCCCGCAACATATCCTGCAGGGAGGTTTCAACTATACCCGCCGGGACATGCTCAGCGAGCCGATGGTGCCGGAAGAGAACCGGGACGCGGACATCTTTGGGCTATCCGCGGGCGAGATCTTCAGCTACGGCGACCGGGGGGGGATGGCGTCCCTGCGCTACGACTTCAGCTATGACGCGGCCCTAGGTTCCAACTGGGAAAACCGGGGCCAGCGCGTCTCGTTGACCGGCGTCGTGCCGCTGACGGCGACCGTGAAGCTGAACCTCTCCGGCGAGGTCTCCCTGCAGGACTATCTCAACAGCAACACCATTTTCGGCATCAAGCGCGACGACACCACCTGGTTCGGCACCGCCGGCCTCAGCTGGAACCTTACCCGGGACATCGTCGTATCCGCCCAGTACGCCCATACCACGGCCCATTCGAGCGTCCCGGTGTACGGCTACAGCCGCAACACGTTCAGCACCGGCTTCGAAGTCGGTTTTTAGGAGGCAGCCCATGTTCCCCACCGCATTTCAATCCTTCCGCTCCTGGCAGATATCACTGCTGCTGCTTCCGCTGCTGCTGCTCGCCTTGGCCGGCACCGCCCGGGCCGAGCTGGTCGGCAGGCTGACCCGGGTCGACGGGGTGGTGGACATCATGCCGGGCGGGCATCTGCCGGCGGTCCCGGCCAGGGACGGCGGCGCGGTGCAAAAGGGTGATTTCATCCGCACCAAGAGCAACGCCCGGGCCGAGATCACCTTCAACGACGGCAGCGTGGTAAAGATCGCCCAAAGGAGCCGCATCGACGTGAGCGAGTACTCAGCCTCGGCCCGCAAACTCGGGCTGCCGCGCGGCAAGGTGCAGGCCATCGTGGTGCCCGTGGCATCCGGAACTGCCGCGCACAGCTTCGAGATCCGCACCCCGAACGCCATCGCCGGAGTCCGCGGCACCTCGTTCTATGTCTATCACCAGGGAAACGTCACCGGCGTGGCGGTGCTCCAAGGGGTCGTGCACACAGCGAGCCTCGCGATGCCGTCCCAGGGAGTGACCCTGGTCGCCGGAACCGGCACCATGGTCACCACGGGACATGCGCCCACCCCGCCACGTCCGCTCTCCGCCACCGAACTGAACAGCCATCAAAAGGACGTCACCCCCGCCGCGACCAAGGACGCCGGCTCCGGGCAGCAGGGGGGCGCGCCCTCGGCGGCTCAAAGCGGCTCCTCCGGTGCGTCCCCCTCGCCCGCTTCCGGGACGTCAACCACCACGGGTTCCGCCACCACGACGGCCGCGGCCTCAAGCTCCGACGCACAATCCCCGACAACGGCTGCTTCCGCGCCAGGGAGCGGCGCAACTCCCATCATGGAAACGGTTTTTTCAGCGTCCTCGCTGGACATCCCCCTGCAACAGGCGGCAAGCCCGCTCGCCGGCCTCCCGGTCGGCTCCCCGTCGTCCACCACGACTCAGGCGGACACAACGGTAACCCCGCCCATCACCGACACCATAAAGCCGATACTTCCCGATCCTACTCCAGTCCCGGTTCCTACTCCGCCACCGACCGCGCTGACCTTCAGCAGCACGCTGGCTGGAGGACTCATGTCGCGGGGGGCGAGCATCGACCCGAATTCGAACCTGCTCACCATCATCAACGATCCGGGCCTGACCCTTACCCTGTCCGGGACGACTTCGCTCTGGACCGGCGGCGCCCAGGCCTCCCTGAGCGGGATCTATCCGAAGCTCCCCCTGCAGCAGCCCAACCACTACTGGTTGGGAAACCTCTATTCCAACAGCACGGCCAACCACACCACGGCCGACGGGGGCGCCTATTTCGGCTATTTCGGCGCCATGTCGCTGGACGGAACCGGGGTCACCAACACCGCGCTGAACGCGCTCTACCTGGATCCCACCGGCAAGACCGGGATCATGCGCGGTGCCCTCCCCGGCCTGATCGCGGGAGGGGTGCTTAAGGGCGCCGGAGCCCTCTCCCTGACCGAGATGAACGCCGCGAGTGGACTCAATCCCGCGTCATTGTCAGCCAACTGGTGGGATTCCAAAACCGGAGCCACCATCGGCGAGGTGACCGGCCCGGCACTGACCCAGTTGGTGGCGGGTTCCGCCACCAGTACCGGCAATGGCAACAGAAGGAATGAGAGCGAGGGGTTCATGGTGGACGCCGCCCTCAACATCACCGGCAACATGAGCAACCGGGGCGACGTACTCCGCCTGGGATTCCTTCGTTCCGACCCGAGCTTCGGCATCTGGTCGCGTGAATCCTTCGGCACATGCAACGGCGGCGCCGCACAGTTCGTCCTCTCCAGCAACGCGGATTGGGGCACGCAGAACGCCGACGGCAGCTTCACCACGGACCACGCCATCAAGATCATCTCCCTCGGCAACTGGCAAACAGGAGGCAGCCTCACCGGGACCGCGGACGGCGTGTGGGGCGACCTGAAATCGGGGAGCCTGAAACTGCTGACCGGCACCCTGACCGGCAGCTCCAACCCGGGCAGTTCATCCTTCGGCGCGGTAACCACCGGCTCCTTCATCGACCTGGCCCGTTTCCTGGCCAACCCGGCGCTGGCTGGGCAACTCGGCTTTCCGACGCTCAAGGGTCCGGTCAGCATCAGCCTTTCGGGGAGCAACGCGACGGGTGGCGTTGCCATCGGGAACATCAGTTTCTTCAGCCGTAACGCCGCCGATCCCGTCACCCTCTGGATCGCCACCAACCTGACCGGCAGCTACACCGGAGGGCTCCAGCAGCAGAGGTTCTCGCTCATGGACGGAGCCAGCGCCACCGGCAGCACGGTCTTCGGCACCATGCAGGTAACGAGCGTCAGCAGCGCCAACGGCCACAACAGCTGGCTTGGCTCGCTGAACGCAATCGGCGAGACCGGCGCCCCGTTCAGAAGCCAGTTCGACGGGATCGTGGCGGGAAGTTTCACAGGCACGAGCTTCACCGGGAGTGCCGCGGGGCTCGCCCATCCGGTCACCTACTACAGCACCATTGGCGGCGCCCAGACCGGGTTGACCCGCTATTTCAATGGCGCGGCGACCTCCTACGGGAGCGTCGACGGCGTCATGGGCGGCATGTCGCTTTGGGGGAGCACGCCGACCCTTACCTCGGATTTCAAGGGAATCGGCTTCATCACCCCCAGCCAGCCGATCTCCGTCGCTGATTTTGTCCTGATCGCCCCGATCCGGTCCCAGGACATCCCGAGCGGCAGCGCCACCACCGCCGACGGTGGTGCCTACCGGGGTTACCTGGTGGCGGGGGTGAGCACCACCGGAGGTGGGCCGAACAGTCCACCCATAAACGGCGTCATGAACGCCCTCTCCATCGACCCGAGCGGCGATGCCGGCGTCCTGCGCGGCAAAATCGGCGGTTACCTCGATCCGATGACCAACGTTTGGAACGCCGACGGCAAAATTTTCCCGGTAACTCTCTCCGCTGCCAGCGCGGGAGTGACGGCGGCGACCCTCAACAGTCCAGGCGGCGTCACCACGATAGCCACCCCCTTCGCCGCCGGCACCGTTTTCAACGGGACGCCCGCCCCGACCGGCTGGGTGGCCGACGTACTCACCCGCAGCTTCATAACCTCCCATCCCGACTGGGGGATCGGCCAGTTCGGTCTGTACACCCCCTACTCCGCCGCCCCGGCCGGCGCTCCCTGGAATATGGATTTTTACCTCGCCGACTCCTCCCCGGCGGGCATCAGCCTGGCGGGGAGCATGTCGGGCGACCAGTGGGACCCGGCCACCGGCAAGCTGCATGCCTATACCCGTGGCGCCTGGCACGACCTGCTGAGCGCACAGCCTGCGGCAACCCCGATGACCGGGATCTTCATTGGCGAAACCGTTGGGACCTTCAATCCGTTGAGCCTGCAGGCAGTGACCTCAGGCATCTGGCTCGAGACTGGTAAATTCCTCGGTCTCGCCGCGACCGCGGCAGGCCAGGCGACCCTGCAGAAGCTCAACATCCCGGCCGTGGAGGTGGGCAAGGCCGACTTCACCGGGGGAAACACCAGTTTCGACGTGACCATCAGGGATCTCCGGTTTTTCGCGCCGGTAAGCGGTGCCCGGCCGCAACTCTTTGCCAGCGACGGCATCAGCGGCAACTACTTCGTCGCCTCCCCAAGCGGCACCGTGAACCTGGTCCAGACGCCGGGCGCAGTCGCCGTTTCCGGCATCACGCCATCGTTCAGCATCGACAAGTGGGATGCCACCGCCAACAAGTGGTCCGCCACGCTGGCAACCGTAGGCAACAACGGCGTGGTAGCCGGCAACGGCAACATCCAGTTCAAGGGGCCCGCGGCCGGTCGTACCAGCGGTGGTGCCACGGGCACCTTCACCGGAACGGCAGCAGGAAGCGTCAGGTAATAACACGAGGGGCGCGTAACGAGGGAGGCGAGATTGCGCCCAACCTATTGATTGGAGTGCGCTGTTTGGGAAGAAGCGACAAGTAAGGTGAGAAATGCGCCGAGTTTCCCATGGTTCTAGAAAATTCGGCAGTTCCAGGTCTTCAAGTTTCCCCTATAGCGAGAAAAGTGGGGATTTTCATCAAATGATTCACCATGTGGACTCCGGCGGCCGGCCAATCCGAACCTTTCCGAGAATGCGGATTCCAGGGGATTCAGCGCAAGGTAAAGTAGATGGTTGCCCCTTCGTTGACGGCAGCCTCCGCCCAGACCGCGCCGTCATGACGCTCCACGATGCGTTTGACCGTCGCCAAACCGATGCCGGTCCCCTCGAACTCGGCCCCGTGCAGCCGCTGAAAGGCGCCAAAGAGCTGGTCCTTGTACGCCATGTCAAAACCAACTCCATTGTCACTCACGAAGTAAACCTCCTGCCCCCCTAACTGAACCATTCCCAGCTCTATGCGGGGACACTCCCGCCGGCCGGTGTATTTCCAGGCGTTGCCCAACAGGTTCTCCAGCACCTGTTTCAGGAGGACCCGGTCGCCATGAACGGTCAGGTCGGGAGCGACCACGAATTCGGCGCAGCGATCCGGCTCCGACTCCTGCAACTTGTAGGAGATGGCGCTGGCCAGTTCACTCAGGTTCACGCTGGATTTTTGCAGTTCGGACCTGCCAACGCGGGAGAGTTCCAGGAGGTCGTCGATCAGTTTTCCCATGGTGCGGCTCGAGGTGCGGATCCGTTCCAGATAGCCGCGCGCCTTGGGGGTGAGGCAGTCTCCGCAATCCTCCTCAAGCATGGCGCTATAGCTGTTGATGTGGCGCAGCGGAGAGCGCAGGTCATGGGAGACCGAGTAGCTGAAGGATTCCTGTTCCCGCACGGCCGCCTCGAGCCGGGCGGTGCGCTCCTTGACGCGCAGATCCAGTTCCTCGTTGAGCCTGCGGATTTCATTCTCGGCGCGTCGGTTTTCCGTGACATCGCGGGAAACACCGAAGACTCCGACGATGCTGCCCCGGTCATCGCGCAGCGGCCCCTTGGTTGCCTGCACCACGATCTTTTGCCCCGTCGCCCGTGTGAGCGCATGCTCGACGCTTTGTAGCTCGCCGGAAGAGAGGATCTCGCGATCCTTCTCCATGATGGAGCGCGCATCGTCGCGGGAGAAGAGGACGGTGTCGTCATTTCCGAGCGCCTCCGCAACGCTCTTTCCGGTCAAGCACTCCGCCGCTCTGTTGAAGAGCACATAGCGACCCTCGGTGTCCTTGGCATAAACCGCGTCGGAGGTCCCTTCGATCACGGCGTTAAGGAGTTCCCGGTTCTGGCGCAGCGATTTCTCCGCCTGGATGCGCTCAGCCATGTTCCGCTCCAGATCGGCGTTGAGGCTCGTCAGCCGCAGCTTCTCCCGGTCGTAGCTGATCAGCACCGCCCAGATCATCAGGGAGCAGGAGACCGCACATACGGTAAAGGAGGTGACCAGATCGGCAAGTCGGGCGCCTTGACTGTGGTGGGGGACCACCCACTGAGGAAAATAGAGTTCCGACACGAGTAGCCCCACTCCGTTCGCGATGGCCACACCCAGCAGGAGCCAGCGGGCCTTGCCCCGAAAGAATATCAACAGGTAGATATAGGCGTTGAAAAAATAGAAGCTGATGCTCCCCTGGGAGGCACCGGCTGCGAACCAGGAGAGATTCAGATTCAGCATGAACAGGATAAAGAGGCTGGTAATGTGGTAGCGCCCCCGGAACGACTCCCGATGGAAAATAAAGGCCGCCACGCCGAAGCAGAACTCAGCGAGAATTATGCAGGGCGAAAGATGAAGCAGGCAGTCGACCGGAATGACCACAAAGAGGGTCAACACGGTACCCGCAAGGCAGAGCAGCCTAAAGAGGCGCAGTTCCATGAGCGGCTCGGGCTCGCCTGAGAAGCAGGAATGCATTTTTCGAAGGAAAGTTCCCATATCGTTCTGGTCGCCTCGCGCGCTCTAACGGTGGTCATTCGGAGGGAATGGACGGTCTGGTTTATGAAATAATGCCCTGGCAAAGAGGAACGCAAGCCCTGCTATATCACATGAGTCTGTATTTAAAAAGATAATATGCCAGGGAGGTGCGACTTTTCCTGACCCGAGGGTGCGTGGTCGACACGGTCCATAAAGTGACAAAGTCGGGTCAGGCCATTATGATCCACTCCTTGCATTTGCTGCTAGTGTAAGGGTAATGGGATCTGACCGGACAGTCCCTCCTTTATTCCGCTGACGAAATCTGTTAGACTACGCCCTCCATACTTCGTTTCCGTAAACGGTAACCATATTTTCAAAGGAGAACACCAGTGGAAAAAGCAGCTGTTGTGAAAAACTTATTTGCGCCCAACACGTCGGTCGACTTGAGCGGCGAGGTGGGCTGGGTCCCCTTCGATGCGGCGGCGCTGGTTGGTGAATCGCTGCGCTTCGTTTCCGGCGATCCGGACGGAAACCGCTTCAGGATCCGCTATTATCGTGACGGGGAGCAGCAATTACAGGCGCGTATCTGGTTCGGCCCCGAGACCGAAGGCCCTCCGGGGAATGCCCACGGCGGTTCCGTGGCCGCGTTATTTGACGAAGTGCTGGGACTGGCCGCCTGGGCGGCAGGCTATCCGATCGTGGTCGGCAACCTGAACGTCAGTTTCCGCAAAATGCTGCCGCTGCAAAAAGTGGTCACCCTCGAGAGCAAGGTCATCTCCGCCGCCGGGCGCAAGGTGATGGTGCATGGCCGGCTCTGCCATGGCGAGACGGTCTATGCGGAAGGAGAGTGCCTCTGCATCACGATACCGAGGAAATGACCTTCCTGGTCCCCCCGCTGCGGTTCCGCCATGATTTCGCAATAGCCCAAGATTTTACCCGCATCTATCCGTAGTTATCGGCGAACAATAGCCTCAGTTTCTCTAACGCAAAAACGCCCTTCCGATAATAGCCGGAAGGGCGTTTTGTGTTTGCCTGTTTTACCTACGACGCAATACTACTCGCAAGTAAAGTTTGCTTCAATGCGGCGGTTTTTCGCCCTACCGGCCTTGGTCTTGTTGCTTGCCACCGGCCTTGAGAAACTGTAACCCTTGGTATCGATACGAGCGGCAGCTGTGCCGAAGTGTTCAACGATGTACTTTTTGACGCTCGCGGCGCGGGCGGCAGAAAGACTCAGGTTATGTTTATTACTGCCGACGGTATCGGTGTGACCGGAGATTTCGCCCTTTGCATTGGGGAAGTAGGTGAGGAAGTCGCCTACTGTCTTCAGTTCGTCATGGTACTGGGGCTTGATGTTAGTCTTGTTGGTGTCGAAATTGATCTTCAGCACGGCCGGCTTGCTGCAGAATCTTTCAGCAGCCGCGGCCTTCACCTCGGCGGGGACGACAACCTCGGGGCAGCCACTCGCATCAACCTTTGCACCGGCGGGGGTGCCGGGGCATTTGTCGAGGTAATCAGGTACGCCGTCCTTGTCGGTGTCGAGCGGGCAGCCATCCTGGTCAACGGCTACGCCGGCCGGGGTACCCGGGCATTTGTCGAGGTAATCCGGTACGCCGTCCTTGTCGGTGTCTAGCGGGCAGCCGTTCTGGTCAACGGCTACGCCGGCCGGGGTATTGGGGCATTTGTCGAGATAATCGGGTACGCCATCCTTGTCGGTATCGAGCGGGCAGCCATCCTTGTCAACGGCTACGCCTGCCGGGGTGCCGGGGCACTTGTCGAGGGTATCGGGCACTCCATCGCCGTCGCTGTCCAGAGCCTGGACCACGGGAGCGGGCTCAACCGGAGCGGCTTCCACCGGCTTCGCAACCGGCGCCGCGCCACCAAACGCGAAGTAGACGCCGAGGGTGGATTCGTAATTGCTGTAGGTCCGGTCGTATTTATAGAGGATATGACGGACGTCGCCCCTGATGGCGACATTCTCGCTCACGAAAAACTTGGCGCCAACGCCGTAGTCAAACGCACCACGCGTCCGTTTGTAGCCCTTGTAGCTTAAGTTGTTGCCGTCGTCGTTGCCGTCGAAATTCACAGCGGCGTAACCTGCGGCAATATACGGCACAAATACATGGTCAGGAATAAAATGGTAGAGCACTTCGCCACCGTAACGGTACATGGAAATGCCGGCATCCGCGCCCAGGGTTGATGAATTGTTGTGCGAATAGTCAAAGAGCGCCTCAATGCCAAACGCGTCGGTGATGTTGTAACCAACTCGTGCCCCGTAAACTGCGTTTGCATCAAGATGTTGCTTGCCGTCGAACAGGTAGCCTCCTATGACGGGCGTGATCGATACGGTCTCTGCCTTGTTGGCGGCGGAGGCGGCGGTTGCCATGGCCAATAGTGACGTGGCTACGAGCAGAGCGATTTTCTTCTTGATCATCTGATTATTCTCCTTTGTTTGGGGTGACAAAATAGTATCTAGCGATCTATTTACTTCCCTGATTAGCAACAAGCATCCGCTAAACGCAATTTGGTTTCCGGTATCCTTTCAGTAATGCATCAACCGATTGCCCACACTTAATAAACTACACCTAATTCACTCCAATCATTTATATCCCGATTCCCAATAATGTCAAGCAATCACCATCGGGTGTTATGACCAGGATTAGGAATTTAGTATGAGCAAGTAACCTGCCAAAGTCCCAACGAAACGAATGTTTTAAATAATTGTTAAAAAACGGAATATTAGGTTACCTGGTGGGGGGTTCTGAAAAAAGGAAAATGGTTCATCGCCCTCAATATTTGGTAGATCTTCAATATATGGAGGGAGATATTGCGGAAAGGAAGACAGGCTGAACAGATTCTCCTGTCTTCATTCAAACTATATCGAGGGTATCAACGTCGCATTTGGGTTGGCGAGACACAGTCTTACGGGTAACACGCAGAGAGGGGTGAGCGCTTGGCGCCCACCCCTCTCCATTTCCTAGTTATATTTATCGCGCTTGCAATAAATTGATTCAGTTTTCCGACCAATCCAGAACTACTGCTTCGCCAGATACTCCCTGCCGAAGGGGGACATCTCGCGCAACCTTTTGATGATCGGCGGAAGCTCCCTGATCACAGCGTCGATCTCAGCGTCAGTCGTGAAGCGGGAGAGCGAAAAACGGATCGAGCCGTGAGCGCAGGTGAATGGAACCCCCATCGCCCGCAGCACATGGGAGGGTTCGAGCGAGCCGGAGGTGCAGGCGCTTCCGGAGGAGGCACAGATCCCCTTCTCGGAAAGAAGCAGCAGTATCCCTTCACCCTCGACGAACTCCATCGCGATGGAGAGCGTGTTCGGCAGCCTTTCGGCCCCGCCGCCGTTGATCCTCGTGTGCGGTATCAGTGCGGTCAATTCCCGCTCAAGCCGGTCCCGCATGTCGCGCACCCGGCCGCTCTCCTCGCCCATGTGCAGGTGTGCCACCTCGCAGGCCTTCCCCATGGCGATGATCGATGCGGTGTTCTCCGTGCCGGCCCTGCGGCCGCGCTCCTGGTGTCCGCCCACCAGAAAGGGTCTGAACGGCGTGCCGCGCCGCACGTACAGAACGCCGACACCCTTGGGCGCATGCAGCTTGTGGCCCGACAGCGAGAGCATATCTATGGAGGAGGCAGCCATGTCGAGCGGAATCTTGCCTACCGCCTGCACGGCGTCCGTGTGGAACAGGGCGCCCTTTTCCTTCACAATCCGGGCCGCTTCCTCTATGGGGAAGACCACGCCGGTCTCATTGTTCGCGTACATGAGGGAGACGATCGCGGTATCGCCGTCGACCGCGTCCGCCAACTCCTTCAGGTTCAGGCGGCCCTCGCCGTCCACGTTCAGTTCGGTCACCCGGTAGCCGCGCTTGGTGAGATTTCTGCACTGGGTCAGCACCGCCGGGTGCTCGACGCGGCTCGTTATGATGTGGCGCTTCTCCGGAAAGACCTCGATGGCGGAACGGATCGCGGCGTTATCGCTCTCGGTGCCGCAGGCGGTAAAGACGATCTCGTCCGAAGCCGCGCCAAGAAGCGCCGCCACCCGGCCGCGCGCCTCGTCCACCTTCTTTTGCACCTGGCCGCCGAAGAAATGCATGGAACTCGGGTTTCCGTACAGCTCGCAGAAGTAGGGACGCATCTCCTCGAAGACCCGCTCGTCCACCTTGGTGGTGGCGTTATTGTCCAGATAGATCTCCTTCATCCCTGTACCTCCTGGACGTTGATGTCGCCGGAGACCAGCTCGCGCAGCTTCTGCTCCACGAACTTAGCGGTGTTTCCGGAGGAAGCGCAGCCGGCGCAGGCCTTGCGGAAGGCGACCTGCACGTTGGTCCCGTCGATGTCGATCAGCTCAAGGTCGCCGCCGTCCGCCCAGAGCTGGGGACGGATCTCGTTCTCCAGGGTCTCCTGGATCAGCTGCATCCTCTTCAGGTTGGTGAGTTTCACCGGCGGAGCAGCCTGGGCCACCTTCTTCACCTCGCCGGTCACCTCGGCGATCAGCTCCTTGATCTTCGGAATGCAGCCGCCGCAGGCCCCGCCCGCCTTGGTGAAGTGGGTCACCTGCTCAACGGTGTGCAGCTTGTTGGAAAGGATCACCTTCTTAAGAAATAGGTCGGTGAGGCCGAAGCATTTGCAGACGATCTCCCCTTCCGTCTCAACATGGTCGTGACTGTGTTTCGGGGCCGCGACGCCGCGGAATTTCGCGATGGCCGCCTCCAGCGCCTCCTGACCCATGACCGAGCAGTGCATCTTCTCCTCGGGAAGGCCGCCCAGGAAGTCGGCAATCTGCTGGTTGGTGACCTGCAGCGCCTCGTCAAGGGTCTTCCCCTTCACCATCTCGGTAAGGGCCGAGGATGAGGCGATGGCGCTGCCGCAGCCGAAGGTCTGGAACTTGGCGTCGACGATCCTCTCCTTCTTGTCATCCAGTTTTATGAAAAGCTTAAGGGCATCGCCGCAGGCAAGGCTTCCCACCTCGCCAACCGCATCCGCATCCGTTATCTCGCCCACGTTTCTTGGGTTGAGGAAATGTTCTTTCACCTTATCAGTATAGTCCCACATAGACCCTCCTCTAATATAGTAGCGTTATCATAGCGCAAAGCTGGTTGAAAGAGAACCAAAAACGCACGAGGTATACCAGCGTAGCACTCAGGTATCGGCCCCTCCAGGACCCAGGTCAAGGAGGTCAACTCAGCACACGGAAAAAGGGCGGGTCTGAGACCCGCCCCGAGAAACCTGCGTCTAAATTCATCACCCTCGCGGTATTGCAGGGGTCTCTAGCCTTTGCCCACGATGAACTCGCGTCCGGCCGTGACCAGGGCCTCCAGGCGTTCCTCGCTGGACGCCTCGCAGTAAAGCCGGACCACCGGCTCGGTACCGGACTTGCGGAACAGCAGCCAACTGCCGTCCTCGAGGATGAACTTGTTGCCGTCGATGGTCACCCGTTCCTTGACCGCCGCGCCGGCAAAACTCGTCGGCGTGGCCGCAATCCGCTCGGGGAACACCCGCTCCAGTTCAGGAGAGAGGGTGATGTTCACCCGCTTGGTGAGATAGCAGCCTACTTTCGCGTAGAGCCTTGCCAGGAGGGCCTTGACCGGCATGCCCTCACGGGCGACCATCTCCGCCACCAGCAGGCAGGCGAGGATGCCGTCCTTCTCAGGCACGTGCCCCTTGATGGTGAGGCCCGCGCTCTCCTCCCCGCCGATGATGATCTTGTCCTGGCTGATCAGCTCTCCGATGTACTTGAATCCCACCGGCGTCTCGAAGACCTCCACGCCGTGCAGTTTCGCCACGGCATCGATCAGGTGCGAGGTGGCGACGCTACGCCCAACCCCGCCGGTCATCCTCTTCACCCTGATCAGGTAGTCGAGCAGGAGAGCTATGATGTAGTTCGGTTCGATGAAGCTGCCGTCGCCGTCCACGATACCGAAGCGGTCCGCGTCGCCGTCGGTCGCGATTCCGAGGTGTATCTCCGGGTCCCGCTGCACCAGCTTGATGAAATCCTGGATGTACTTCTCGGAAGGCTCGGGGGGGAAACCGCCGAAATACGGGTCGCGGGTCGCGTTCATCTGCACCACCTGCACGCCGTGCGCCTTCAACGGCTCCGCCAGGTAACCGCGAGCAGTTCCATAGAGCGGGTTGACCGCGATGGTGCCGAGTTTGGCGATGACGGCAAAATCGACCTTGTTCGCCAGGTCGGCCAGGTACGCCTGCATGGGGTCGATTTCGACCAGGAGGCCGTTCTTGAGCGCCTCATCCAGCGGGAGCTCCTTGTAGCAGACCTCGCCGGCCATCTCATTGGCGCGCCGCTCGATGTCGTTGGTCGTCTCCGGTAGCGCGGGGCCGCCAGATGAGGGGGAGAACTTGATGCCGTTGTACTCCGGAGGATTATGGCTGGCGGTGAAGTTTATGGCGCCGGCCGTGCCGCGCCGGAGTATTTCGAAGGCGATCACCGGGGTCGGGGTGTCACGCACGCAGAGAAAGGTCCTGATACCGGCACCGGTCAGCACCCGAGCCGCCTCCCGCGCGAACGACTCGCCCATGAAACGCGAGTCGTACCCGACTATCACACCCTTGTCTGCCTCCCCCGAAGCCTTGACGTTGTCGGCGATCGCTTGGGTAACGTTTTTAACGTTCTCGAAGATGAAGTCCTCGCACATGATGCCGCGCCAGCCAGAGGTGCCGAAGGTGATACGCTGCATAAAAAAACCTCCCGTAGACAATTATGGCCGTTTGAAGTGGATCCGGCGCCCGAAGGGTGCTCGAAAATCGCCGGAGCCGCACGCAGAGCAGCCTGGGTGAGAATTGCTAAAGGTTAATGCATTGATTTTAGAGAGTCAAGCATAACCGGCAGCAAGCGGATTTTTACAGTTGACTTTTTTCTTTCGAAATTGGTAGAGTAACGTTTATCCACGATTACAAAGGAATTAGGAGGATTTACCATGCAGTGTCAGACAGTGCTTCCAGGTGCCGAGTGTACCTTCTGGGGAAAACAGGGATGTGTCTTTACCGAAGGATCTTGCCAGGTTGTCGTGGAGAATTGCGAAGGTTGTGAGAAGATCGTTACCGGCACCATCGGCCAGGTCTGCAGCGCCTACCCGGCCCCGGACAAGAAGTGGTCCGCGGGCCTTTGCAACTTCGCCACTCACGTCAAGGTGGATCTCAAGACCGAAGACGTCAAGATGAACCCGTTGAAAGCATCCAAGAAGGCTGCAGGGGCAAAGAAGAAGAAATAACAGATTTTCCCGGCAACGTTCAAGAAGGGAGGACTTGGTCCTCCCTTTTTTCGTCCAGCGTCCTGCGCGATACCGAGGTGTCAACTGCCAGAGGAAAGCCATGCCCTTTCATTATCTAGACTGCCCTGCCTGCGGTGCGAAGGTCAAGGAGTACCGCAACCCGCTGCCGACCGTGGATGTCATCATCGAAATGCCCGACGGCATCGTACTTATCGAGCGGCGCAATGAGCCGTACGGCTGGGCGATTCCCGGCGGGTTCGTGGACTACGGCGAGTCCCTGGAGCGCGCCGCGCTGCGGGAAAGCCTCGAGGAGACCTCCCTCTCGGTGACCGACCTCCGTCTGCTCGGCTGTTATTCCGACCCGGCACGGGATGCTCGCAGTCACAACATCTCCACCGTCTACGTGGCCAAGGGGACCGGCACGCCCAAGGCGGGAGACGACGCGGCGGGATTGGCCGTTTTCCCCATCGATTCCCTGCCGCAGCCGCTCTGCTTCGACCATGCCATAATCCTCTCGGATTACCTCAAGAGAAAGCGGGAAGGCTCCCTCTAGTACCAACGCCAGCCAATACTCCCACCACGTCGATCCCCCCAGTACCAGGCAAGAGACCCATTACAGGCGCCCTGCACCTTTTCATCGCTGCGGATATTTCCCATCAACGGACCAGTTGATCGAGAAAGCATATCTCCGGCTCGGCCGGGATCAGCCCCATTTCGAAGGCGTGCCGGAAGAAGCAGCGTGCCCCCTCGATATGGGCCGGTGTGAGGTCGTAGGAAATGGTGCGCCAGTAATCGACCAGCTCGCTTGTCCCGAGCCACTGGCGCTCCCGGCAGGACGCTGCTATCTCGGGGTAGGAGGCGTAGGCGAGCTTTTTCGCCGCGATGAGGTCACGGCCCAGCGCCAGCAGTTCGCGGCCCTTGGCCCGTGCCGCGTCGCGTCTCACGATCCAGAGGGCGAAGACGAAGGGGAGCCCGGTGAAACCATGCCAGAGCTCCCCCAGGTCGTAGACGTGGCAGGTTCCGGAAGCCGCGGCGCCCTTCAAGGCGGCGTCACCGATCAACAGGAGCCCCGGGTAGCAGGCGAGCGCCTGGTTCAGGGGTTGCGAGGTGCGTTCGAAGAAGTTGCGGAAACCGTACTTCCGGGCGAGGAGCACCTTCAAAAGGTTCACCGAGGTGTCGCTTTCGGCGCTAAGGCCGATGGTCGAGCCGTCCAGCTCCTCGATTGGAACCCGCGAGAAGAGGAAAACGCTCTTCACCGGTCCGATCGCGCTGATGGAAAGCTCCGGGAGCAGGCAGTACTCCTCGTGCGCCAGGGCGTACTCGATGGAGGAGGACGGGCTGAGGTCCAGTTCCCCCGATCTCAGCAGGGCGTTCAGCCGGGCCGGAACCCCGGTCACGAAACGGTAGCCGGTGCAGTCGAAACCGTTGGAGAGGGCGGTGAAGATGGGGGTGCAGTTTGCGTACTCTATATGTCCGATGCTAAGCGTCACGTAATACCCCGGAATTGGTTGTGGTACGAAATTGGCAGGGCCAGCCTATACCAAGGACCGGTCGATATCAAGATGAAACTGGGCAGGAGGAATCCGGGAATAAACAAAAAAAGGCGAGAGAGTATCTCGCCTTTTTCCTTATTCAGATTGATCCGGGGTGCACCTTAGTCAGCCACCGCTACGTAGTCCTCGTAAAACTCCGCCGACATCAGGAGGTTCAGTTCCTCCTCGTCGGCTATCTCGATGACCACCAGCCAGCCGCCATCGTAGGGGTCGTCGTTCACGAACTCGGGGGCGTTGCCGAGTTCGGTGTTCACCTCCAGCACGGTGCCCGAGAGCGGAGCATAGAGTTCCGCGACGGTTTTCCTCGCCTCGATGGAGCCGAAGGAGTCGTCCTGCTCAAGATCGTCCCCCACCTCGGGGAGTTCTATGGACGTTATGTTGCCCAGTTCCGCCTGGGCGTAGTCGGTGATACCGATTACCGCCCGGTCACCCTCGCGGCGCACCCAGAAATGTTCCTTGCTGTATTTGAGCTCTTCGGGAAAGTCCATAGTTACTCCATTACCAGCCTTTCGATGAAGCCGGTGTCTATGTTACCTTCGATGAAGTCCTTGTTGGCCATGATCCTTTTGTGAAACGGTATGGTTGTCTTGATCCCCTCGACGATGTACTCGTCGAGCGCCCGCGCCATCCGCTTGATCGCCTCTTCCCTGGTGTCGGCATGCACGATCAGCTTCGCAATCAGGGAGTCGTAGTGCGGCAGCACGGTGTAGTTCGTGTAGACGAAGGAGTCGACCCGCACTCCGAGACCGCCGGGGGTGTGGTAGTCGGTGATCTTGCCGGGTGACGGGGTGAATTTCACCGAGTCCTCGGCGTTGATCCGGCACTCGATGGCGTGTCCCTTGATCTGGATATCGTCCTGGGTGTAGCGCAGCTTCAGGCCGAAGGCGGAGCGGATCTGCTCCTTGACCACGTCCACGCCGGTGACCCATTCGGTAACCGGATGCTCAACCTGCACCCGGGTGTTCATCTCCATGAAGAAGAAGTTGTTGTCCTTGTCGACCAGAAACTCCATGGTCCCGACGCTGTTGTAGTTGACAGCCTTGGCCGCCCGGACCGCCGCCTCGCCCATGCGAGCACGGAGTTCCGGGGTGGTCACGGTGGAGGGAGCCTCCTCGATCACCTTCTGGTGGCGACGCTGGATGGAGCAGTCACGCTCCCCCAGATGCACTACGTTTCCGAACTTGTCGGCGAGTATCTGGATCTCGACGTGGCGCGGGCTCTGGCAGTAACGCTCGATGTACACCTCGGGGTTGCCGAAGCCGGACTGCGCCTCGGCACGCGCGGTGGCGAAGGCGTTGGGGAGCGCTGCTGGGGAATGGACGATCTTCATGCCGCGCCCGCCGCCGCCGGCGGTCGCCTTGATGATCACCGGGAAGCCGATCTCCTTGGCGACACGGATCGCCTCGTTGACGTCGTGCACCCCTTCCTTGGTCCCCGGAAGGATCGGTACCCCCTCCTTGATGACCGCCTGCCGGGCGCTGATCTTGTCGCCCATGATGCGCATGCTTTCGGCCGAGGGGCCGATGAAGGTGATGCCGCACTTCTCGCAGATCTCGGCGAACTCCGCGTTTTCCGCGAGAAAGCCGTAACCCGGGTGGATCGCCTCGGCATCGGTCAGTTCCGCCGCGGAAATGATGGCGTTTATGTTCAGATAGCTGGAGAGACTCGGAGCGGGCCCGATGCAAACGCTCTCGTCGGCAAGCTTCACGTGGAGCGACTCGCTGTCGGCCGTGGAGTAGACGGCAACCGTCTTGATCCCCATCTCCTTGCAGGTACTGATGATCCTGAGGGCGATCTCGCCCCTGTTGGCGATAAGCACTTTATGAAACATGTATATTCTCCTGGGGCTAGGGGCTAGGTGACTCTACCCGAGGTTTTCCACGATGAAGAGCTGGTCGCCGTATTCGACCGGCTGGGCATTTTCCTTGCAGATCCGCACGATCTTGCAGCGATACTCCGCCTCGATCTCGTTCATCAGTTTCATCGCCTCGACGATGCAGAGCACCTCGCCCTTCTCGACGATCTGGCCGACCTCGACATAATGAGCCGCATCCGGAGCGGGAGCGCGGTAAAAGGTCCCGACGATGGGGGAGGTGATTGCGTCACCAGCCTCCGCGGCGACTGCCGCCGGGGCTGCGAGCGGCGCCTCCAAGGCGGGAGCCCCGGGTGCGTACTGGTAGGCGATCGGCTGCTGCATCTGGTACTGGGGAGCGGCTACCGAGCAGCCCCTCTTGATGACAACCTTGTCCTCGGCGTTTTCCAGTTCAAACTCGGTGATATCCGTCTCGGTAACCATCTTTATCAATGTTTTCAGGTCTTTTATATCCACGTTATTCTCCTTTTCATTCCCGTGTTAAATGATCATCAGCGCCTTGGGTAACTGTGTGATCCGCCGGCAACCGTCACGCTCCACGACCACGCTATCCTCTATCCTCACCCCACCCCAGTCCGGCAGGTAGATGCCCGGCTCCACGGTGAAGACCATCCCCTCCTCGACAAGCGCCGTGCCTCGGGGAGACGCCGTCGGGTACTCATGCACGTCGAGCCCGATGCCGTGGCCCAGACCATGCCCAAAGTACTTGCCGTAACCCTTTGCAGTTATGTGGTCGCGCGCGACGGCATCCAGATCCCGAAAGCTGATGCCGGGTCGGACCGCTTGAATGGCGAGTTCCTGCGCCACCCGCACCGTCTCGTACACCTCACGCTGCCGGCTGTCCGGCTCACCCAGGCAGAGGGTCACCGTCTCGTCCGAGCAGTAGCCCCGGTAGAGCGCGCCGAAATCGACCGTTACCAGTTCCCCAGCGACGATTTCCTTGTCCGAGGCGACTCCATGCGGCAGCGCGCCACGCACGCCCGAGGCGACGATGAAGTCGAAGGACTTCCCTTCGGCCCCTCCCCTCCTCATGGCGACCTCGAGGGACCAGGCGACCTCGCTTTCGAGCATGCCGGGCCTCAGCTCGCCGACGATCTCCAGGAACGCCTGCGAAGCGATTGCCGCCACCCGCTCGAGAGTTTCCAGCTCGCCTGCGTCCTTCACCGACCGAAGCGCCGAGAGTTCCGCGTCCGCCGGGACAAACTCGACCCCCGGGATCCGATTTAAGAGTTCCTGATAGACCGCGACGCTGGTGTATCCGGCCTCGAATGCGACCTTGGCGCCGCCCGCTTCCTGGAGGATCGAGGCCAGGGTCTCCAGACGTCGGGAGAATTCGACGACCCTGATACCGGTCACTTCGGCGCTTGCCTGGGAGGTATAACGGGAATCGACCAGCAGCCAGCCGTCCGTCTGCGAGAGTACCAGCAGCGCCTCGCTGCCGGTAAAGCCTGAAAGGTACCTGATATTGCTCATGTTCGAGACGATCAGGAACTGGGCATCCATCCGCTCCAGACCCCCCCTGAGCGCCGAGGTTCTTTTTAACATAATAACCGTCCGTATGACAATCTTATTTTTCCAGCTGGCTTGCCAGGGCGCGAAGCCCCAAAAGATAACTATCCGGCCCGAAACCGCAGATCTGACCGAGCGCGACCGGCGCCAGGTAACTGTGGGCACGAAACGCCTCCCGGGCATGGATGTTGGAGAGGTGCACCTCCACCGTCGGCAGGGAGGTGGCTGCGATGGCATCGCGGAGAGCGACGCTGGTATGGGTATAGGCCGCGGGATTGATCAGGATGGCGTCGCAATCGGCGAGGGCCCCCTGAATGGCATCGACCAGGGCGCCTTCGCTGTTGGACTGCTGCGTCCTGATCTCGACGGACAATTCTAGCGCGAGCGCGGCCAGGGCCTCGTTGATCCCTTCCAGCGTGGTTGTGCCGTAGACCCCAGGCTCGCGGGTGCCGAGCAGGTTCAGGTTCGGGCCGTGCAGCACGAGAATCCTACGGGGGGAGCGGCGGCTCATTGCAGCGCTTCCCGGAGCTTGGGTGTTTCGCGCTTCAACAGGTAGCGTCCCTTACCGAAGTTGCCGTCGGCACTCATGACGAGCGCCACGAAGAAGTCTTCGCTTACCCCTCGCACGATGACGCTGCACTGTTCGCTGATGATGGAGACCTCTTCAAGTTCACCCATCTTCAGTACTCCGATGGTTCTCTTGATCTCCTTAAGCACCGATGCGTACTCGATGGCCAGGATCTGAACGTCGAGCCCGCCCGTATCGGCCAGGTATTCATCGATGGCTATGCCGTCGTACCCCATGATGACCCCGCCCAGGCCGCCGCAGCTTTGCTCGACTATCGTCTTCAGTATCTCTTTAAATCCCATCTTTTTTTCTCCTTATGTTTTCCAGCCAGCGGGAAAGCTCGGCCACCGCATCCCCTGGCGGGGCGGCGGCCTGCGCCGGAAGCGGCGGGGGCTCAGGGCGTGCCGTAGTCCCTGGAATCGCCGCCTCTCCTTGCCGCTCCCGTGCCGCCTGGAGCTCCTCGCACTTGGCCCTGAACTGGCGATTCGTGGGATCCGTCGCAAGCAATTGCTGATAAATGGCGAGGGCCTTATCGAGATGCCCCTGCGAGACGTAAAGCTCAGCGAGGGTTGCGGTCGTCAAGGGATCCCGGGAAGCGCTCTGGGCGATGCTTTCTTCCGGCTCATCCGGCTCTTCAAACCATCCGGACTCTTGAGACTCTTCTAGCCTCTCAACCTCAACCTGGTCAACCAGATTATCCTCTTCTTCGAGCAGTTCGGTCAACTCCTCGATGACCTCGGCCTCCTCAAGGAATTCCTCATCAGGCGCAGCACCCGAGGTGGATGGCGCAAGGGAGCGAAGCAAAAGAGCACTCTCGGCGTCATCGGGGTTTTGCAGCAGCACCTGTCCCAGGGCCTTTTTCGCCAGGGCGATTTCACCCGCCTCGGCGTACAGCTGGCCGAGAAGCCTCTGGGCGCTGAGATTGTCAGGGTTGAAAACGACGACCCGCTCCAGGGCGGCCCTCGCCTCCTCCTTGAGCCCCTTTTCGCAGTAAGCCGACCCCAGCGCGAAAAAGCCCCCGGGATAGTCGGGATGCAGCTCGCAACCCTTCTTGGCGACGGAAATCGCGTCGTCCAGGAGACCCAGTTTTCGATACAGTTCGGAGAGCGGGGCGAAGCAGTAGGAGTGCGGATCCGCGGCCAGCATGTCCTCGTAGCGCTGTATCTCCGTCCAAAACGAAATAGCTTCCTCTACCATGTCACTCTCCTATGCCACAGATACCCAGAAGCGCGGTCAGGTCCCTTACCCTCTCCATCCGGTACCCGCCGATGCCAAAATTACAGATGAACAGAAGTCCGCTGTCGCGCACCTTCTTGTCGTGGGAGAGCACCTCCGCGTAGGCGCCGGCCGGGAATGCGGGGAGTTCCGAGGGAAGCCCGAACCGGGCTACTAGCGACTCGATCCTGCCACGGTCCGTCTCGGTGCAAAAGCCGTACGATTGAGAGACGCGGGCGGCTTGGACCATGCCGATCGCCACAGCTTCGCCATGCAGGTAGCTGGCGTAACCGGTCAGGGTCTCCACCGCGTGCCCCAAAGTGTGTCCGTAATTGAGGACCGCGCGCACTCCACCTTCCCTCTCGTCCAACTCCACGACGCCTGCCTTGATGGCGCAGGAACTGCCGACCGCATGGATCAGGGCGGCCTGGTCGCGAGCTAGCAGCAGTTGGGCGTTTTGTTCCAGGAAGGAGAAAAAATCGGAGTCCAACACCGCGCCGTACTTGATGATCTCGCCGAGACCGCTCAGGTATTCCCGGTCGGGTAGGGTATCGAGGGTGGCGACGTCGATCAGTACCGCCCGGGGTTGATAGAAGGCGCCGATCAGGTTTTTCCCCTTGGGATGGTTGATGCCGGTCTTTCCTCCCACGCTGGAATCGACCTGGGAAAGGAGCGTCGTCGGGAACTGGACGAACGGGATGCCGCGCAGGTAGCTGGACGCCGCGAAGCCGGCCATGTCTCCGATCACCCCGCCGCCAAGGGCAAGGATAAAGGAGCCCCTGTCGATGGAGGCGTCTACCAGGGCGTCGTAGATCAGGTTCAAGGTGGCGGAGTTTTTGAATCCTTCGCCGTCCGGAAGCGCCACCAGGAGCACGCGGTAGCCGGATTCTTCCAGGGAAGCGCGCACCCGGTCGAAGTAGAGGGGGGCAACGGTCGTGTTGGTCACCACGGCGGCGACGCCGGTAAGCCCGAGCCCGCGGCACATGGACCCCACCGTCTCCAGAATCCCAGCGCCCAGGGTAATTTCATAGCTCCGGTCGCCCAGAGCTACTTTGATGTTTTCCAGCGTCACAGGCACCCCTTTAGAGAATCCAGGATCTCGGCGGTCACCGCTTGGACCGTTTTGGCGGTCGTGTCGATGCACAGGTCCGCATCCGCATAGAACCGTTCGCGTGTCTCCA
>Ga0209125_1001315_pt1 | contig 23884 bp, 14 predicted proteins | sample BarGraIncub1131A_FD_184503 | JGI IMG/M metagenome (GOLD analysis project Ga0209125, IMG submission 184503) | Arctic peat soil microbial communities from Barrow, Alaska - Barrow Graham LP Incubations 11-31A (SPAdes) (version 2) | ecosystem: Environmental > Terrestrial > Soil > Wetlands > Peat... | reverse complement strand
TAGCCGAGCATCCGCTCGGCGCCGACGTTGAAGATCTGGATGACCCCCTTGGCGTCGGTCGCGATGCTGGAGAAGTTGGCGGAGTTGAAGATCGCGCTCTGCAGCGCCCCCGCCTGGACCAGCGCCACTTCCGCCTGCTTGCGGGCCGTGTTGTCGGTGCCGATCAGTAGATACCCGATGATGGCGTCCTGCTCGTCGCGCAGGGCCGTTACCGAGACCACGGCCGGGAAGCGGCTCCCGTCCTTGCGGATGTAGGTCAGCTCGTAGATGTCCTCGATGCCGCGCGACGCCTTGAACACCAGCGCCTCGAAACCCGGGGTGATCGGGGTGCCGAGTTCCAGGCTCAATTCCTCGGCGCGCACGATCACTTCCCTGGGGTCGGAAATGTCGGCCGGCGTGATGGTGTTCATCACCTCGGCGGCGGTGTAGCCGAGCATCCGCTCCGCGCCGACGTTGAAGATCTGGATGACCCCATTGGCGTCCGTCGCGATACTGGAGAAGTTGGCGCTGTTGAAGATCGCGCGCTGCAGCGCCCCTTCCTTTAGCAGCGCCTCTTCCGCCTGCCTGCGTGGGGTGATGTCTTCCATCGCGAGAAGGATAATGTGGGAGCCGATATTTTCCCGGCGAATCTCCCGACCGTTGAGCAGAATGATCTTTCTGCCGATGCCGGGGAACTCATGGTCGACCTCATAGCCGGTGAACACGGTTTCATTGGGGAGGATATCCTCGAAGAGCACCCGCAGCTTGGGAATGTCCCATTGCCGGTTGCCGAGGTCGTAGATGAAATTCCCGATGGTCTCCTCGGGCGTAACCTTGAAGGTTTCGTAGAAGCTGTGGTTGGCTGTGAGGATCTTCAGGTCGGAATTGAGCACCAGGAGCGGCTTGCGCACGGTTTCCACGATGTTCTCGGCATATTTCCGGGCATCCTGGATTTCCGTTTCCAACTGCTTGGCTAGGGTGCCGTCGACGATGGAGGAAAGAATATAGCCGCCCTCGCTGTCGGTGCTGTCCACCAGGACGCTCTGGAGCTGGCCGTGGATCACCGAGCCGGCCTTCCCCGCGAGCCTGATATCACATTTCCGCATCCCCTGGTTTTGCAAGACAGCTTCCAGGTGCCGGGAAAAAACATCCCTTCCGTCGGCGTCGGCGATAAAACCGAGGAAGGTTTTATTGGTCAACAGTCGCCTTTCTATTCCCAGCAGTTGCGCTCCGGCGAGATTTACTTCCCGGATCAGTCCGAGCGGATCAAAGGTGAAATAGCCGACGGGCGCGAAGTCATAGAGTTCGGAATACTTGTTGCGTGAGTGTTCAAGCTCCTCATGGGTTCGGCGCAGTTCCTCGTTTTGCAGCTCCAGCTCGATCTGTTGCCCCTCAAGCTCCTGCTGCACCCGGCACAGCTCCTCGTTCTGCACCTCCAGCTCGACCTGGTGCACCTCGAATTCATGGATGGTCCCCTGGGTCGCGTCCTCCTGCCGGGGCGCGTGTGATGCAACCGCCTTCGCGTCCAGGCGCTCTTCCGCATGCTGGCGCAGTTCGGCGGCCACTAGCTGGCTCTGGTCTTTTTTTATTCCCATTGCTGACTCTCTTTGAGCTGAAACTGGTTATAAAGCTATACCGGCATCCCTTCGACCAAACTGCGGCCTCAGGCGGACCCGACAGGTCCTGCATCATGCCCGGGCAGTTTCGGCTGCAACCCCTTGGCTCGCCTTGATTTGCCTTGGTTTCCAGCACCCCGACGACTAGCTCCTCCGGGGCGCGGCAGGGGAACCTTGGGGCGATTTTTTTCATAACGGCTGAATATATCAGTATTTCCATAATAGTACTAAGGGTATTTTGGCGCGAACATTAGTCGTTTCAAAATTATGGGCACAAAAGCAACACTGACACCGGCAAAATCGGACGGCAATTATGGATGCAACATGAGAAGGCCACTGGCCGCCCCGAAGCCCCCGCCCCGCCACCACAACCCGCAACATACTGAGGTTCCACCAAATACGGAGGTTTGGCGATGGACACCGTTTCTCTCCAGGGCCCTTTCCTACCGCGCCAACCTGCCGTAATACTGCGACAATTTTAACTAAATATTTATTTTGGCTTAATGGCAGGATATTTGCTCTAACTCAATTTGAATTTTACCCATCGGTCCGAATCGACTCCTTATTACTGATGGGATTGTTGGCAAAACAATGCGGCAGAAATGCGCATGTTTTTTTATTTACTAGAAGGGGGAAGAATGGAAATACTCACTGAAAGATTAGCAATTGTCAATCGCGGTTTCAAGTATTGCGAAACTAGTTACATGAAAAGGGGATTATATGAAAAAATTTGAGGGACACAAAGCTTATTTAGTGTTTGCACTGATCCTGGGCACTTTTATTAGTGTCCTGCCAGGATGCGGCGGGGCAGTCGGAGGCGGAAAGTGGGATAAACCCGGCGACAAAAACTCTCGGCCCGCCGTGGCCACCAGCGTCCCGTCTGCCACGGCTCCGGTCGCGACGGTGTTACCCGACACGGCAATCACCGTGGTGTTCAACAAGGACATGGACGCTGCAACGATCACCTCGGGAACCTTCACGGTGGCAAGGCAAGACTTGACCCCCGTTGCAGGTGCCGCAATTCCGGTGACCTACGATGCCGTCTCCAGAACCGCGACCTTTCATCCAGCGGCAACACTTGCCCCCGGCAGCTATACCGCCACGGTCAGGGGAACCGGCACCAGCGCCGCCACCGATACGTCAGGCAACGCACTGGCAGGGAATCCATCCCTTCCGCTTGCGGCTAATGACTATGTGTGGAGCTTTACCACGAGTTTAACGGCGCCCGCGCTCCGGCCCACCGTGACGACCACCGTGCCTGCCACGTCAAACCCAATTCCTACGGTGCTTTCCGACACGGCCGTCACCGCAACGTTCAGTAAGGAGATGGCCGCTGCATCGATCACCTCGGAAACCTTCACGGTTACCAAGCTCGACTTGACCCGCGTAGCAGGCATCGCGATTCCGGTGACCTACAATGCCGCGACCAAAACCGCCTCCTTTCACCCGGCGGCGCCGCTAGCAGCCGGCACCTATATCGCCACCATCAAGGGTACCGGCCCCAACGCGGCCACTGACTCCTCAGCCAATGCGCTGGCCGGCGATCCAGCCCTTCCGCTTGTGGCTAATGACTATGTATGGCGCTTTACCACGGCAAGCACGGTTCCTACCCCTACCCCTACGCCAGGAGCACTGACACTTCAGACCTTCGGGATCGCATCGGCTGGCGGGATAACGAACACCGGCGCCACCAAGATTAACGGTAATGTGGTGCTGGATCCCAACGCCACCTGTAATAACGAGCCGATTCTTCTTGCGGACGGGCCTGGTTTCGGTCTTTGCGGAGGAAACCCCGCCAATGTCCCGACAAAAAATTCCAGCGACCAGGTGATTACCCAGACCTACCCGGACACGACCACGGCGGACACCGTCATGGCCGCCTTGAAGGTTAAATGGAACAGCCTCAGCCCTGCCGCCCTACCGTCATCCACCCTTTTAGGCTGCGGCACTATCGGAAGCCTCGGCGATGATGGCGCGCTCATAGGTTGTTCCGGCAACGCCACACTTGCTCCTGGCACCTACATTTCCTCCACAGGCAAAACGATTGGCATCGCGGGGACTCTCACGCTCAATGGTACTGCCAATGATGTCTGGGTCTTCCAGGCGCCCTCCGCGCTCACCACGGCAGCCGATACCAAGATCATCCTGACCGGCGGCGCAAAAGCTTCCAACGTCTGGTGGTTTGTCGGCAGTTCGGCGACCCTTGGCACACTCACTGATTTCCAGGGAAACATCCTGTCTTCCGCATCCATCTCAATGCTGTCCGGCGCCACGTCTTGCGGCCAATTGTTGGCGGGAGCTGAAGGGGCCGGCACCTTTACCTTTCTCAGCAATACCGTTTCGGTGCCGGGTCATTCCAATGCACCAGCTTCTTGCAAGTAATGAAGGCATGAAGCATCCCTGGTTAGCCCAGGATAGATAAAAAGGGGAGACAGGCTACTTTGGAATTTATTCAGTCTGTCTCCCTTTTTGCCTCACCGGAATACTAAAGAGGACAATACACAATGAAAGCAACGAAGATCATGAATTCTGTCAACAAAAGGAGGTTTTCAATGAGCAAGAAATGTTTAATGGCTCCCATCATGAAGAAGATTGCCCCTGTGTTGCTTGTCTCCGCCTTTCTGGTCCCCCTCAACGCTCACGCCGGGACCAAGGCGGGAAGCGTCGAATTAAGCCCGTTCGCGGGTTACAATTTCTTCGAGAAAGGTCAGAATCTGGAGAACCGGCCGGTATTCGGCGGGCGGGTTGGCTATTATTTCACCGACAGCTTCGGCATTGAAGGTACCGGGGAATTCACCAACAGCCAGGTTGACAACAAATCAACGCAGTTTACCCGGGAAGGACAGTTCACCAGTCCCGACGATGGCGTGAAGGTCACCAAGTACCATCTCGATCTCATCTATAACTTCATGCCTGAATCTAAATTCAATCCGTTCGTCGTGGCAGGCTACGGCGCCACCCACTACAGCCCAAAGATCAACAACAAGAACATGTCCATTGTTGATTATGGCGTAGGCGCGAAATACTGGGTGGCGGAAAACATCGCGCTCAGAGTCGATGTCAGGGATCACCTGCTGTTGGACGAGCAAATCCATGACGTGGAAACCACCCTGGGTGTCGTCTTCCGATTCGGCGGCAATGAAAAGGCCGCCGTCGCCCAGAGCGAACCCGAGCCAAGCACTCCGCCAACGGTCGTCAAGGAGGAAGCTCCCCTGGTGGCGGCCCCCGCCGCGGAACCGACCCCGGAAAGGATGAAATACTGCGTCTCCCTGGGTATCGAGTACGACATCAACAAAGACGACATTCGCCCCCAGTACCACGATGAGGTAGCCAAGGTCGGCGACTTCATGCAGAAATACCCGACGACTACCGCGGTCATCGAAGGATACGCCGACGAGGTCGGCAGCGCTGATTACAATATGAAGCTCTCGCAGCGGCGCGCCGAGAGCGTGGTGAAATACCTGGAGGTACGTTTCGGTATCGCCCCCACCAGACTCTCCGCCAAGGGGTACGGCAAGACACAACCGATCGCCACTAACGCAACCGACGCGGGGAAACAGAAAAACCGTCGCATCAACGCCGTCATCGACTGCGCTCTCGACGTCAAGGATATCGCCCTCCCACCCGAGAGGCTCTGCGTGACGCTGAAAGTCGAGTACGCCACGGACAGCACCAAGTTCAATGCCAGATACAACGACGAAATCAACAAGGTCGGCGAGTACATGAAGAAATACCCGACGACCACTGCAGTTATCGAGGGGCACACCGACAACGTCGGCAGCTCGGAGTACAACATGAAGCTTTCCCAGCAGCGCGCCGAGAACGTGGTGAACTACCTGGTGGAAAACTCCGGGATTGATCGCTCGCGTCTCTCCGCCAAGGGTTTCGGTTCCACCCGGCGCATCGCCTATAACAACACCTCGGAAGGCAGGCAGAAAAATCGCAGGATCAATGCCATCATCGATTGCGTGATCACGAGGTAACCGCAAGGAATCAGATGAAGAGGGTGCACCTCGGTACACCCTCTTCGATATCTGCCCGAGCAATTGGATTTGGCCCTAAAAGGCAATCACTACCGCACCTGTTGTGGCATGAAAAATCTGATCAGCTCGGAGGGAAAAACAAGGAAGCCCGCAGCCGTTCTGGTTGCGGGCTTCCTTGCGTTCGCATGACTTGAACAAGGCGCTCTCCGGATAAATGGACCGGTGTTGAGCGCCAGGTGAACCGGCCCGTCACATTGCCAGCGCCCTCAGGTTTACCCTCAGCATGCTGAGGTTCCACCAAATGTTGAGGCCACATATGCGATCCAGGTTCCCTCGATGTCTGTGGCTGCCGGGCTAATACATTGATATTCAGACATAAATTATTATTAAAATATTTTTCAGACAGCGGCAAGCTATTTGCTAATCATCATACAGAGATCTTGCCCATTTAACCCCAAAACGAGTTCTTATCAAATTTGGAAAGATGGGTATAGCCGATCAGAATAACTGCATGTTTTTTTCAATAAGACGGAAAAAGAAGGAGGAGATTCCAGGTCGAGGGCAAGTAAAAACAATCGTGTTTTTACTTATTGTTACATGACAGGAGGTTCTATGAAAAAGTTTGTAGCGCTTAAAGCTTATATCGTATGCACACTCATCTTGGCGGTGTTTGTTATCCTGCCGGGATGCGGAGGCTCAGCCGGTGGTGGACATTGGAATAAAGAGCTGAAGTCCATCGAAGTGACAGCGTCGCTTAAGAGCATGGCGAGTGGAACGTCGCAGCAGTTCCTTGCCACGGGTATCTACACGGACGATTCGAAAAACGACCTTACCTCATCGGTGACCTGGACATCCTCAAACACGAATGTCGCCACGGTAGCCTCCAATGGGGTGGCCACCGCCAAAGGTCCGGGTACAACAACGATCACAGCGGCTGATTCAGCCACGGGCAAAACGCTTGGTACCTTTGAACTCACCGTAACAGGAGCAACGCTGGTACGCATTGAGGTCACCCCCTTCACCTCAAGCATCGCGCCTAAATCCACCCAGGCGTTTGTCGCCATGGGGATATTTTCCGACGCCAGAGCGCAGGATCTGACCTCGACTGTTAGCTGGAAATCCTCCGACCTGACGATCGCCACCATCAGCGATCCGGCAGCCAAGGGAGTGGCAACGTCCCTTATTCCTGGCGTAACCACGATCACGGCCACTGATCCGGCCACCGGGGTAATTTCCGCGAATGCCACCTTGACCGTGAACGTGGCGGCATTGGTTTCCATAGCCGTCACCACGGTCAATCCCGCCAATCCGAGCATTGCCCTTGGAACCGATGTGACATTTGTTGCCACGGGGCTGTACACGGACGGATCACAGAAGGTTTTGCCGACATCCGCAACCTGGGATTCCTCGGCAAAGAATATCGCGACCATCAGCACATCAGGGGTGGCCTCTTCGAAGGCGATAGGCGAAACAACGATTACCGTCACGGAAGTCGCCACGGGTAAAACAGGAACCGCGAAACTGACAGTAACCGCGGCAACACTGAAGACCATAGAGATAGAGCTCAGCCCGGTCAATGCGAGCATAGCCCTTAACACGAATCAGCAGTTTAAGGCCAAGGGCATATTCACGGACTTGTCGTCGCAGGATCTGACTTCAACCGTGACCTGGAAGTCCTCGGACGTGACTAAGGCGACTATCAGCAATGCGATAGGTTCCTATGGGTTGGCCACTTCTAAAGCCGCCGGCCAGACCGACATCACGGCCATTGATCCGGCCTCTAAAATTGAAAAGGCAACCACGTTAACCGTAACTTCCGCAAAACTGGTATCGATCGCTGTCACCCCGGCACCTATGGACCTTGCCGTCGGGGAAACCAAGCAGTTTACCGCCATGGGAACATACGACGACCTTTCTACGCAGGAACTGACTAAATATGTGACCTGGACCAAGCCGATCGTCTCAGATATCGCGAACCTCGATAACGCAGGCGGTTTAAATGGACTGGCAACTGGCCTCAAAGTAGGCGGGCCGGTAGAGATCACAGCCACTGACGCGGCTACTGGAATATCTGGTAAGGCGAATCTGTCCGTGACCGCTGCCCTTTCAAACCCGACAGCGCCCGTACTTGGCGAGGCCGGCAGGTTCGTGATTCTGGCTTCCTCGGCCATCACAACAACTGGCACCACAGCTATTAGCAACGGAGATCTTGGAATAGAAGACCTAAAACGTTCGGCTTACGCAGGATTTACACCAACAGGATCCACTGGAAACTTTACTGTGCTTACCAACGGAACGTCATTTGGGTCCGACGACGCCAATCCCGCGCCGTTCCCCTATCCCTTGCATTATTCCACGCCGGTTGTTGGAGCGCCCTGGACAACAACAGGCGCCATGCTGACGCAGGCTAAAACCGACCTGGGCATTGCATATAAATTCCTGGCCGACGACCCGAATCCGGGCGCAGCGACTCAGGTCTGCGCACAAGAGTTGGGCGGACTGACCCTCACACGCGGCGTCTATAAGACAGCTCAGAATGTCACGATAACAACGGGCGATCTCCATCTCAACGCGCAGGGTGACCCGAATGCAATCTTTATTTTCTCGATAGACGGCACCCTGACCACCGGAGCTCCAGGCGGAAGCATAATCCTCGAAAATGGCGCACTGGCCAAGAACGTCTATTTCAGGACGGGTGGCACCACCGTCGTTGGAGCGGGCACCTTCTTCAAGGGGAACATATTCGCCTGGTCACAAGTAAACCTGCTTGCCGGTGCTAATCTGACGGGCAGTATGTTTGCGGTCACGGAGCAGGTCACCATGATTTCCTCCACCGTCACCAAGGCCCCGTAAGGCTTTGCAATAGAATCAACTGAAGTATATGAAAAGGGGAGACAGGCAACATTATTCTCACTGGGCCCGTCTCCCCTTTTTTCATCACGCATCACCAGCAGAGAAACAGATCAAATAGATCCAAATTAACTATGACGATACATGGAGGTTTTAAATGAGGAAAGGTTTTTCAATCGCTCCGATCATGAAAAAGATAGCACCGGTGTTGCTGGTCTCAGCAATTCTGCTTCCCGCTCCCGCTCGCGCCGAGATCAAGGCGGGAAGCGTCGAATTGAATCCGTTCGCGGGTTACAACTTCTTCGAGAAAAGACAGAACCTGGAAAACCGTCCGGTATTCGGCGGGCGCATTGGCTACAATTTCACCAATCATTTCGGCGTTGAAGGCGCTGGCGAATTCATCAACAGCCAGGTAGATCACAAGGAAACAACCTTTTCCAGGGAAGGTCAGTTCACGAGTCCCATAAATGGCGTGAAGCTCACCACCTACCATCTCGACGCCATCTACCACTTTAACCCCGAGGGAAGATTCAATCCGTTCATCGTAGGCGGTTACGGAGCCGCCCACTACAGCCCCAAAATCAACAACAAGAACCTGTCCATGGTTGATTTCGGCGTGGGCGCCAAATACTGGTTGGCGGAGAATTTCGCGCTAAGAGCCGATGTCAGGGACAACATGATTTTGGATGAAACCATCCACAACATTCAGGCTACCGTTGGCGTAGTCGTTGCTCTGGGCGGAAAGTCGGCTGTTGCGCCCGTTCCCGTTGAACAGCCTGTCGCCCAACCTCTCGCCCAGCCCGTTGACAGCGACGGCGACGGCGTGATTGATGCGCTCGACAAATGCCCCGGCACACCCGCAGGCGTTGCCGTCGACAAGGACGGTTGCCCCCTTGATTCCGATAGGGACGGAGTGGCCGATTATCTTGACAAATGCCCCGGTACACCTGCTGGCGTCGCCGTCGACAAGAACGGCTGCCCGCTTGATTCCGACTTCGACAGCGTTCCCGATTACCTCGACAAATGCCCCGGAACACCCGCTGGCGTCAAAGTCGACCAGAACGGCTGCCCGCTTGATACCGACCACGACGGCGTACCCGATTATCTCGACAGATGCCCCGGAACCCCCGCCGGCGTCAAGGTCGACACGACCGGTTGCCCCGAGGTTGTCGTGAACGTCCAGAAGAAGGCAGCGGCTGCCAAGAGATTCTGCAGCAAGCCGGCCGTGCTGGCGATCAATTTCGACACCAACAAGACCATCATCAAGCCCAAGTACAATGACGAACTGCTGACGGTCGGCGATTTCCTGAGATATTTCCCCAAGGCTAAGGGCGAAATCTCCGGTCACACTGACACAGTCGGCAGCAAGGCACACAACCTGACCCTTTCCCAGGGACGCGCCGACAGCGTCAAGAAATACCTTGTAGACACCTTTGGCGTTGATGCTGCCCGCATCGACACCAAGGGCTACGGTTTCTCCAAGCCGGTGGCCACCAACAAGTCCGCCGCTGGCAGGGCGAAGAACCGTCGTATCGAAGCAAACTTTACCTGCGAATAGTTTAAGGTCGCAGCTAAAAAAGAGATGAACAACAACGCCCTTGCGGAACATTCCGCAAGGGCGTTGTTGCGTGAAGGAGCATTCATTCCGCCTGGCCACGCGGGCCCCAACCTCCCTTTCCGGCCAGGAGCCGCCAAACGGCCCGCGGAAGCAGGCAGGTCCCCCAGGGCGGGTTCGGTTTAGTGCAGGGGCGCCCTCGCAGATTGCCCAGCTAAATTCAAGATATCCCGCAACATAACGAGGTTCCGCCAAATACTGAGGGCTGAAAAACAGTACGTACTTGCCGCGAGTTCACTTCCAGCTACTTAACGTACTGTTATTCAGGGAAACTTTGCTATATTTTGTTCTTTTTCATTATTGGCAGACTAATTGCTACTTATATTGACGATTCAGATCAACTCACCCAATGGTTTTTAAGCCATTGCCCCAGCTGGAAGTAGTCAATCACATTGGAGGGAACAACCGTGAAAAAATTCATTGTATTAGCTTGCCTTGCAACAACCGTTTCCATGACCGCAGGCGTGGCCATGGCCGACAGCATTCAGGGAAGACTTGGCGTTACCGGCAGGGTAGGCTTCATGGTTCCGGCCGAGAACGACGTCGATTTTAACAACAACAAGACCGATGTCGGCTTTATCGGCGGCGGCGGTTTCATCTACGGCATCACCGATCATTTCGCCGCTGAGATCGATGTAACCCGAAGCACCTTCGGCTCAGAGACCGGCGATTTCGGCGTTACCAACGTCTCTCTCGGCGGTCAGTACCGTTTCGCGCTTCCTCACCACCAGTTGGTTCCCTATCTTGGGGGCGGATTGGACATCCTGGTCAGTGACTATGACCCAGACACCTCGGTTATGTTCGATAGACCCAGCAAAGCCGACGTCGACACGACGGTAGGGGTCCACGCCAGCGCTGGCGTCGATTACTTCCTGCTCAAGCAGCTGGCACTGACAGCGGAGGCAAAGCTGGTCGTTGCTCCCGATACCAAAGTTACCGACCGTCTTGGCAACAGGGGCGATTTCAATCCGACCAACTTTTCCAGCACCGTCGGCATCCGGTATTTCTTCAACTAATCGTCACGGCTTCGTGCTACTATGGCTGAGGTCTGACACAACAGACACAAAAGGGAGATAGGTATGCGTAAAATAACATTAATACCCGCCTTACTGACAGCAGCAGTAATCGCATTAGGCAGCTTCACGGCGCCCGCGCCCGCAGCTGCAGAAGTAAGCGTACAGATCAACGGTTATCTGCCGGCCCCTCCCGGGGTACGCATCTATTCACGCAGCGATCGGCCCTACTACGTCAGACACAACCGGCGCGTCTATATGGAAAGAGACCGCAGGCATGAGAAGAACAACCGTCGTAACGACCGTGAGGACAGGGGTCGCGGGGACAACGGCAACCATGGTGGCCGCGGCCGGTAACTAAGGCGCGACTGTCCGGGGAGCAGCAGGCCCTGAGAAGTTGGTCTTAAAGGCGCAACCGGACACCATGTACAGACCGATGGCCTTCCATTGCACGGGTAAAGGGTTAGTTTTTTCCCATTACCCCCGGAGGTCTCTGGGTTCAAATCCTTAACCCAAAGAACAAAGAGAGGGGGTTAGCCCAATGCGGCTAACCCCCTCTTTGCGTACCTGGAAGCCACTTTTGGCAGCGAGCAAAACCCAGCTAAGCAATGGATCAGACCAACCCGATCAGGAGACAAACAATGACCAGGCTTCTTGGCGCGACTCGTGCCCTTGGTACGGCAGTTTTAGCAATCTCCCTTCTCGCGGCAGGCTGCGGTTCAAAATCATCCTCGTCGGGTGACGTCGTCAAAATCGACCCGAAGGTATTGCTTGCCCAAATCACCGCCGGCATTCAGCAGCCCACCCCGCGGGCCTTGGCCGGCTGGGATTGGCGCAATTTTATCGGCAACTTCAGCACTCTTCTCACCAGCATCAAATTCAACTACACCCTCGACATGCAGAAGGTCACCTATCAATCAACCGGAGCCGACGGCCAGGTCCATGCCATGACCGGCCTGCTGATCCTCCCGCGATCGTACTCCGGCGCCAAACCCAAGGTGCCTATCCTCATGTACCAGCACGGCAGCGAAACCTTCCGGCCTTATTCACCCTCCCAGTTCCTGTCCCACCTGAACCGGCCCGCCGACTACCCGGAAGTGATGGTGGCGGCGGCGATCGCCTCCACCGGCTACGCCGTCGCCATGGCCGATTACGAGGGGATGGGGGACAACACCAGCACCCAGCCCTATGTCCATGGCACCACCCTGGCAAGGCAGGTGGTCGACATGCTCAGGGCAAGCCGCGACATAATCGGTGGCACTTCGGGAAGCAGCAGTTCCCCCTGCTCCTGGAACAGCCAGCTCTTTCTCATGGGGTATTCCGAGGGGGGATACGTGACCATGACGGCCACCAGGGAGTTGCAGCTCAACCATGCCGGTGAGTTCACCGTGACCGCCTCGGCGCCACTCTCCGGCCCCCACGACCTTTCCGGCGTGATGTGCCAGGCCATGCTCTCCGACAGCTCATCCAAGGCCCCCTACTTCCTCCCCTTCATGCTCACCGGCTACCGTTACGCCTCCGGGGGGACTCTCTTCAGTCCGGATGCCGTCCTGGCCTCACCCTACAATGGCACCATCGCCCCGCTGTTCGACGGCAACTCTCAATCTGACAAGATCAGCGAGGCCATGGGGATGGTCTTCAGCCCGGCAAACCAGGTAAGGCTGATCGCGCCGAAGAGCATCCTGACCCAGCAGTTCATCGACCGGCTCAGCCTTGATAGCAGTCCGGAGTTCGCCTTCCTCAAGAAGAACGACTCGTACCGGAATCCGGATTCCCCGAACCAGGATTCAGCCTGGGTGCCGACCCTGCCGATGCGGATGTATCACCACAGGAGCGACGATCTGGTCCCCTACGCCAATTCCCAGGTCGCCTTCGACGCCTTCAGCACAGCCGGGGCCAAGAGCCACGTAGGGCGCCCCGGAGTCGAACTGATGGAGGAAAGTGTTTCCCTCAACATCTCCTCCACAGATCCGCTCAAAACGGTCCATCTCGGCGCGGCATTCCCGGAACTGAGCGACGGGTGGAACTGGCTCAATCGCTTCAAGACTTAGCTGTCAAATGCTGACCGGGAGGATCGTGCGGCAGCTTATCGCCTTCAGGGAATGCCTTGAACCTTCAGCCCACATGGCATGTTTAATTCCCCCGCCTTCAAAACCCGCATCATTTGGTGGCTACGTTATATGTGGTGGCGGTTTTTGATAGCTTAACTTTTTATCACCGCAACGTATTTTTTATTTTGACCCATGATATCAGTCCGTTAACAGCTCAGAATTTGCTGGCAGCCCTTGGCATGGAAGTTGTAACCTTCATCAGTGACGGGCATCGGATTTGATGCTAGTTTAAGAAGGCAAATAACCACCCGTATCAAAAGGAGCCGTAATGCGTAAAAAATTCATGCTACCCATGTTGTTAATCACAGCAGTCGCCCTCACCTGCGGGTTTAACGAAGCCCAGGCCCGCGGCGGCATTCCCGGCATTCTCATTCCTCCCGGGCTGCCAGGTTCCAGTGTCAATCTCAGCGTAAATGGCTTCCTGCCCGCTCCCCCGGGAGTACACGTCCTGGTCGACAGCGGCCGTCCCTACTATGTCGAAAGAGATCGACGAATTTACATTGAAGAGGACAGAAACTCCAGGCACTATAGGGAGCACTATAGAGGGGATAGAAGACACCGCAGAGACCGCGACCGCGACTATCGCGAGTACCGGCACGACCGTCGTGACCATGGTGACCGCCACGACAGGCGCGACCGTGACTAGGGTTCACGCAGTCTGAATTTTTTGTCCCATTCCCAGGTTCCCACCCGGGAATGGGGCAGCTCAGATGCTCGGCAAGGTTTTTAAGGTTCCCCCTTCCGTCCAGCGCTCGTTCACGACGGCCCCCCGGAGGGAGCGGCAGGGGCGTTTTCTGGTATACGGTTGTGGCGCAAATGGTCTACAGTGATATGACATCGCAGCGTTCCTTGAAACCAAGACGGATGCATATATCTGTTGCAACAACTCTGTCTACCGAGGGCCTTACCAAGTGCCATCATTTCCGCCCCCCCATGTCCAGTCCAATCCCGACCAAAGCATTCAGCAACGGCTGATCGAGTCCAACCGCCGCGAGTACGGCTACAACTACGACCTGCTCACCTTTGCCACCCCTGAGCGGCTCGCCTCAACCGGCGCCGAGCGAAAAGAACTGCTGCGCTGGCTGGATCAGCACGCCCGTTTCGGTTACGCCGGGACCAAGGTGAATTGCGACGGCCTCTCTCCCGGTTGCCAGCGCTGCGGCGACGGCGGCTGGTCCTGCCTGTTCGTCAACGGCCGCTGCAATGGGCGCTGCTTCTACTGCCCCACGGCTCAGGACGACTACGGACCACCGACCACCAATGGCCTCGCCTTCACCAGTCCGCAGGATTATGCGGCCTACGTGGCCGCCCTCGGATTCAGCGGCGTCAGCATCAGCGGCGGCGAACCGTTGTTGACCCCGGACCTGACCCTTTCCTACCTGAGCGCCGTTCGAAAGCGTTGCGGTGACGACGTTCACCTCTGGCTTTATACCAACGGCACCATGCTGACCGCCGACCTTTGCGGCCGACTGCGAGACGCCGGCCTGGACGAGATCCGCGTGGATCTGGGGGCCGTCCGCTATCACCTCAAAAAATTGCGCCTGGCGGTGGGTTGCATCCCGACGGTTACGGTGGAAATTCCGGCGGTCCCCGAGGACGAGGATCTGCTGCGGCTGAAGCTGGTTGAAATGGCCGAGGCCGGGGTGAATCACCTCAACCTGCACCAGATGCGCTTGACTCCCTACAACTTCGGCCCCTTGACGAAGCGGGGCTATACCTTTCTCCATGGCGAGAAGGTCACCGTGCTGGAGTCGGAACTCTGCGCCCTGCGCACGGTTCGTTTCGGCCTGGAACAGGGTATCCCCCTGCCGGTGAACTACTGTTCCTTCCCCTACAAGCGGCGCTTCCAGCACGCGGCCGCCCGGCGGCGCGCGGCCCTGACGGTTTGCGCTCCCGGCGAGGTGGTGACGGAACCCGGCTATCTTCGGACCTTGACGGCTACCGGCGTGAGCTACTGCGATGCAGCGCTGCTGCAGAATCCAAGCTACGGCAACCCCTTTGAAAAAATCGTACTGGAAACGGGACGCGCCCTGTACCTGGAGCGACGGCCGCTGACGACGGAGTTGGAACTATCGGTTGCGGAACGGACCGCCTTGGAGGCGGGCCGGCCACCGGAGCGGATAGCCCGTTTTGAACGGATTGAGAGCGGTCTGACCAACTATTTCTAGACCAGCCAAACTGGAGGATGACATGAAGAAAACACGCTACGGACTGATTGCACTTTGGATGCTGATCTGCTCGGCGACGTTCGCCTCGGCCGATGTCAGCATTGGCATTGGGTTCCCCACCGTAAGCATCGGGATCAACCTCCCGATGTTCCCGGAACTCGTCCCGGTACCGGGCTACCCGGTCTATTACGCCCCGCAGGTGGACAGCAATTACTTCTTTTACGACGGCATGTACTGGGTCTACCAGAACGATAACTGGTACGCAAGTTCCTGGTACAATGGTCCCTGGGGGTTCGTGGAGCCGGAGGTGGTGCCGCTGTTCGTGCTGCGCATCCCGGTGCGCTACTACCAGCAGCCTCCCGTGTACTTTCGCGGCTGGCAGTCCAATGCGGCGCCCCGCTGGGGCCAGCACTGGGGCCGCGGATGGGAGCAGCATCGAAGGGGATGGGACAGCTGGAACCGCAGCTCTGCCCCGTCGCGAGCCCCGCTCCCCGTCTACCAGCGCCAGTACTCCAGGGATCGCTATCCCCAAGTGGAGCAACAGAATGCGCTGCGCGGCAAGAGTTACCGTTACCAGCCGCGTGACAAGGTAGTCCGCGAGCACTTTAAGCGGCAGGCGGCACAAAAAGCGCCAGCGCCTGCCAGGTCGGGAAGGCAGGACAAGCCCCAGACAAAAAATCCAAACCAGCAGCGTGAACAGGTAAAACCGGGTCAGAGGCAGCAACCGGCGGTTCAGCAGCGCGCGCAGCAGGCGCCAAGGCAGCAAGATCAGCGTCAGCAGAAACAGCAGGAACAGCGTCAGCAGAAACAACAGAAGCAGCAAGAACAACGCCAGCAAAGACAGCAGCCGGCAGCACAGCGTCAACAGGCGCCGAGGCAGCAGGAGCAGAAGCAGCAGAGGCAGCAGCCTGCGGCACAACCTCAACAGGCTCCAAGACAGCAAGAACAACGTCAGCAGGCACCAAGGCAGCAGGAGCAGCGTCAGCAGAGGCAGCAGCCAGCAGCTCAACAGCAGCAGGCGCCGAGGCAGCAAGAACAGCGTCAGCAGAGGCAGCAGCAGCCCGACCGTGGTCAAGGCCAAGGCGGACAGAGGCAAGATGAAGGACGAGGCGGTGGACGTAACAATTAGCCCAGCTTTAACCCTTTAACCAGGTGCCTCGTCACTCCCGCCCAGGCGGGTTGACGAGGCACACCCCACAGAATGAAAACCAGAGTACAAAAACGGAGGTTACCATCATGGATAAACGGACTAAATACGTCGAAGAACTCTCCGCGCAGATGGTTGAATGGGATACCCAGATTGAGCAGCTCAAGGACAAGGCCAAAAGCGCGCCTCCCCAGGCGGAGTTCAATCATTCCGACGCGATCGCGGCCCTGCAGAGCAAGCGGGACGTGGCCGCCCAAAAGCTGCAGGGGATTTCGGCCGCAACGGATGACGAATGGGAAGACCTCAAGGCGGGGACGGACCAGGTCTGGGACGAGGTCAGGACCGACCTGCGCAACGCCATCCTGAAGATCAAATAGACCAGGCAGCTGACCGCTGGAATGGCATCACCAACAAGAAAGGCCGCCCTTGAAGAGGCGGCCTTTCTTGTGTCAGCTGCGGATATACCTTACAACCATCGAACGAATAAACTCACGAACCATTCCCTGGCCTTGTGCAGCAGAGGCCTTTTTTTCCACTCCTCGGGTTTGATCTGCTTGGAATCCGCCAGATCCTTGACGAACATCTGCTCCATTTCCGCGGCAAACTCCTTGCTGAGGATAACCGCGTTCACCTCGTTATTGTTCAATAAGCTCATGAAGTCCATGTTGGTTGAGCCGACGGTGGACCAGACCTTGTCGATGACAGCGGTCTTGGCGTGCAGCAGGGAGGTATTACGCTCGTAGAGCTTCACCCCTGATTTCAGAAGTTCGGAATAATAATGTCTCTGCGCATGCAAGGCCAGTTGCGAATCGGTGACCCCGGGGAGTACGATCTTTACGTCGACACCGCGCTCGGCGGCATCGGTGAGCGCCTTTACGATCTGCTCGTCGGGGAAGAAGTAGGAATTCGTCATGTGAATCGAATTCTCCGCGAAGGTTATGGCTGACACATAGACAATAAAGGGGATCCGGTTGCTTTCCCCCGGGGTGCTGCCGACCACCCGCACCAGGGCGGTACCCTTTTCCTTCAGGTCAGGGAGATAGTCGGATTCGGAAAGTTTCGGTCCCTTCTGCTGCACCCAGGTGCCAAGAAAGAGCTTCTGCAGTTCCGCCACGGCCGGACCTTCGATTTGAACGTCCGTGTCTCGCCAGTGAATCGGGGCCTTCTTGTTCCGCTTCCGTTTGAACGGGGTGCTCGAATAGACCTTGCTGATGTTGATGCCACCGATAATGGCGACCTTGCCGTCAACAATCAGGATCTTCCGGTGATCCCGTTGCTTCAGTTCCCATTTGTCCCTGACCTTGAGCGGATTGACCGGGTTGAATCCGACTACCTGGACCCCTCCGTCGCGCAAGCGTTGGAAAAACGCGGCGGGCGTATTCATGCTGCCGACACTGTCGTATATGACATTTACCAGGACACCTTGAGCGCGTTTTTGCAGCAGCAGATCGGCGAATTTGCGACCCGTCTCATCATCCTCGATGATATAGCTTTCCAGGTTGATATGGAATTTGGCGTTTTGCAGTGCCTTGAACATCGCCGTGTAGGTGGCCGGGCCATCGGAGAGCAGCGTGAGCCTGTTCCCTTTCACCAACGGGCTTTCGGTGATCGATTCAACCACGGCGGAGTGGCGCTCGAGGATATCCGTCGGGCCGACTGATCGCTTCAGGCGATCCATGATTGCCTTGCTTTGCCGGGGAGTCAACAGTCCTTTGGAGGAAACTATTTGAGGAGATTTCAGCCCGGTCGGCGCCTCGTTTATTACTTTGGAGACATTCGGCAAGGTCGTGCATCCATTGCTGAGGCTCAGGAGGGACAAAAGCAGCAGGGAAGTACAGAAAGGATTGACGGCGGTCATGGATTTACTCTTCTCAAGAAATTTACCTTTTTCATGAACATTTCCCTCACCCAGAAGCGCGATCATTTGCAACGCTAGTATACCTGAACGTTTTTACTTAAGACACGTTGATCTTTAACCCTGCCTACTCCATAGCCAACCGGTTCTTCACAATCTGCACGCCGTTCACGTCGTTGGCGAGTTTGCCAGCCAGGTCCACTTCGGCCTTGTTAGCAGCCTTGCCGTACAGGGTGACCACGCCATTCTTGGCCTCGACCTTGGTATGATGGGCATTGGCCGAGAGGTTATAGATCAAGGTCAACTTAACCTGAGCGGTGATGGACGCGTCATCAATCTTTTGGCCGAGCGTGCGCGGCTTTTTCGGATGCTTAGCCACGGTCATCTCGTTGATTATGCCTTGAACTCCTTCGACATCCTTGGCGTACTTAGTCGTCAACTCCTTTTGAGCCGGACTGGCAGCTTCGCCCCGCAGGACCACCATGCCGTCTTTGGCCTCAACCTCGGTCGGGAGGGCCCTCACACTGTTATGAAACAGCAGCGTGACTTTCACCTTGTCGCGCAACCACGCATCAGAGTTTGCGGCGGGAGGTTCGCCTTTGACTTCCAGCCTGTTGTCCACAACCTTGACGCCGGGGAGACCCGCGACAGTCTCCTGGGCCAGAGATCTGTGCAGGGTTTCGGAAACGGACCCGGTCAGGGTCACGGCACCGTCCTTGGACTGGATTCTAATATCATCGACCTGAAGGTAGGTCCTGAACACATAAGATTTCTTGGCCGAGGATTCGATGCGATCGTCCAATTTTGCAGCGTTTGCGTGCACGGTTAGCGCCAGCAAAGCCATTGCTGCCGCGATAAGGGATAGGGCATGTTTCATTTTCATATAAGTTCTCCTTTTCATTGTATTTAACGGGCGCGTTTGCTAGGAAGTTAATTCGCAACTAACGTGCCAGAGCGGATCGACGACTCCAGCGGGCGCAACAGTCTGATTGTAAAGGGGTTAAACGGGAAGGGATCCCGAGAGGGGAAGGGAAAACCATCAAAATAATCCGTCGCGCTTCGCGCAACTGCCATATGTGACGGCCCAGGCTGAAGCGGATATTTACGGGAAGATCTGAATATTTACAGCACGAAAATACGCCATGCCGCATTCAGCTGGCGTTGCTGCTGAATGCGGCATGGATTCTCGTAATTCAAGGCCGCCCGATATGCTTCTTCATCCTCAAACTTTTATTATCTCGATTCTTCCAGCAGCGCCAGGGAAACTCAACTGGAGGCCGGTAACTGGTGGACTAATACCGGATCACGAAAAGCAACTTAGCTGGCGGTGCGGAAAAACTTGACCACATCCTGCAGTTCCTCGGCCAGCTTTGCCAGTACCGCGGCGGCAGCGGCCGAATCCTGGGCGCCCCGGACGGTGGAGTGGACGACCTGGGTGATTTCCATGATGTTGCTGCTTATTTCCGACGTGGTCGCCGTCTGTTGCTCAGCCGCGGTGGCAATCTGGTTGACCTGCATGGTAACGTCGTTCACCTGGGTGAGGATGTCCTGCAGCGCCAGTCCTGATTTCGCCGCCTCCTCGGTCCCCTTTTGCACTTCCTTGACCCCTTCCTCCATGGAGGCGACCGCTCCCTTGGTCTCCTGCTGAATGGCCTTGATCATGCCGCTTATTTCCTTGGTCGCCCTGGTGGTGCGTTCGGCAAGCGCCCGCACCTCGTCGGCAACCACGGCGAACCCCCTCCCCTGCTCGCCGGCGCGGGCGGCTTCGATGGCGGCGTTAAGCGCCAGCAGGTTGGTCTGATCGGCGATGTCCTGGATGGTGCCGATGATTTCCCCGATCTGGTCCGATCGCGAACCGAGACTTTCCACGGTCTGCGCAGTCTCCCGGACCCGATCCGCGATCCGGCCCATGCCGCGCACCGTTTCCTGCACCACCGACGATCCGGTGGTAGCTGAATCGGCTGCCAGCTTGGAACTCTGAGCGGCCATGTTGCAATTCTGGGCGATTTCCGTGGAAGTTGCCGCCATCTCCTCGCTGGCAGTGGCGACGGTTCCCACCTGGGCCGAAACCTCTTCCGCGCCGGAAGCCATCTGCGTCGAGGTGGCGAAGGTTTGATTGGCGGCGGAGGCGAGCTGCAGGGCGTTTCCGCCCAGATGGGCGATGATGCCGCGCAGTTTCTCGATGAATGCGTTGAACTGCGCGCCCATGGTGCCGAATTCATCGCTGGAGCTTATTTCCAGGCGCCGGGTCAGGTCTCCCTCGCTAATGACCGCCAGCATCTGCATCATCGTGTTGAGTGGCTTGATGATGCTCCTGTACAGGGCTATGGAGGCGCCGATACCGATCATGATGGCCAGCAGGGCAAACCCGACGATCAGCACCTCCATTTTTCCGCTGTAGGAACGGACACCGGTCTTTTTGTCCTGCATAACCTTGTGCCAGCGATCCGTCGCCTCCTCGGCCAGCTTGTTGATACCATTCATCGTGTCGCGGGAGGCGCCCAGCGCGGCATCCCCTTCCGCCGGGGTTTTCAGTTCCCCCGCCTGTATCCGGCCCTGAACCGCCTTGAAACCTTCTCCGTATTGGGCAAGCCCCGCTTTCATCTTCTGAATGGTTTCCCGGTCCTTATCCGCCACGGCAATCTTCCCCACTTCGTCCAGCTTGTTTCCCATGAGGCTCAACTGGCCGTTCCATTTGGGGAAATCTTTCTTGGCGCGTTCATCGGTGGAACCCATGCGGATGAATATGTTCTTCTCGTAGCGGCGTAAATCCAGCGCCACCGAACGGATTGAGGAAAAACCCTCGGAGACCATTGCGTCCCGATTGAGCAGTTCCATGGTCACCGCCGTGGTGGAACGAACCCCCTGGTAGCCAAGGACTCCGAGCAGCACCATCAGCAGCAGGATGATCGACAGCACCAGGCCAAGGCGCACTCCGACTTTCAGGTTTTTCCCAATCATTGATGATCCTCCTCTTTTTCCGTTTTCCCTTTATATATGATCGGTATTCCGAAGAAAAACTTTAGGAGCTATTTTCAATATAGCGCAGCTAATCCGCGGCCTTTTACAAATTAGCCAGGCCGAGATTATGTTGTTGGGAATACACAAGGGGAGACAGCTTGAATAGCCTGTCTCCCCTTGTCCGTTCTGCTTTCATACTGCCCCATGCTTACGGCGCGGGCATGTTACTGTAGCTGTCAACTAGTAAAACCGAAACATGCAGGGTCAAAGATACGCCCTCCATTGTCATCTTTTCCGTGTTGCCAGCAAATCAGCCACATTAGTCCCACGACTCGGTGCTGTGACATTTGTTCGAGCAGGTACGCTTTGCCGCATCCCAGCCGGTGGTACTGGTCAAATTAATAACTTTGTTGTTGTGCGTCGTAGCGTTTACCGTCGTGCTGCTGTAGCCGGCGCCATGGCATGCGTCGCAGCCATAGCCTTTCTTGAGGTGTCTCGAATGCTGGCCGAGCGCGGGAGGAATGGCGTGACAGCTGCCACACACCGGCACAGCCGCGTTTGTGGCGGCGCTGGCCTGGGCCGAAGCTGCGCCTTCGCCGGCGCTGTTTACCGCCGTGGCTATGTAGTAGTAGGTGGTGCCAGCGACCAGTCCGGTCTGAAGGTAGGGGATCGCGTCAACGGCGATTTTCGTTCCGCTGGTTTTCGTGACACCGGTGGTGGTCGCGTAATAAAGGTTATACGATGTCGCGCCGGACACCGCCGCCCAGGAGAGGGAAACCTGATTGGCTCCGCCGGTAGCGGTTACCGTGCCGGGAGCAGCTGGCACGGCTAAAAGCGGCGCGTCGGTGGTCGCCGTGATCTGCGCCGAGGCAACGCCCTGACCCGAGGCATTAACCGCGCTGACGATGTAATAATACGCGGTGGAAGTTGCAAGCCCGGTTTGCAGGTAGGAGTTGGTCGCGCAGGTGATCTTTGTCCCGGAGGTGGTGACGCCCGAGGTTGTCGCCCAGTAAACGTTATAGGAAGTGGCACCGGATACCGCCGACCAGGTGAGGGATACCTGTTTTGCGCCGCCGACGGCTGTTACGCCGGTCGGTACCGCCGGGACCGCGAGCGGCGGAGCGTTGGTTGTCGCCACAGCCTCGTTTGAAGCGTCGCTTTCACCGACGGTGTTGGCCGCCGTAACGATGAAGTGGTAGGTGGTGCCGGCGGATAGACCGGTCTTGATGTAGGAGCTGGTTACACCGGAGACCAGCGTCCCGCTGGCTTTGGTGACTCCGGCGCTCGTTGACCAGTAAACATTATAAAAGTCTGCTCCTGGTACCGCGGGCCAACTGATGGTCGCCTGTTCGGCGCCGCCGACTGCGCTCACCGTGGCCGGAGCCGCCGGCATGGTCGGACCCGGGAGGGCGGCGAGTGTGGTCGCCGCGACCTCGACAGAGGCTTCGCCTTCATTGGAGCCGTTTAGAGCGGTAACCATGTAGTAGTAGGTGGTTGCGTCAGCCAGTCCGGGCAGTACCGTGGGGCTGGTGGCGCTGTGAATCACGGTTCCGTTTGCCTTGGTCACGCCGCTGGTGGCGGAATAATATACGTTGTACGAAGTCGCGTTGCTGACGTTATCCCATTTGAGGGAAACCTGGTTGGTGCCACCGGTTGCGCTCACGCCGTCGGGCGCGGCAGGAACGACCGGCAACGGCTCGGCTGCGGTGGTGGTTGCCGAGGCCTGGATCGATTCCGCGCCTTCTCCGGCATTGTTAACGGATGTCACCACGCAGTAGTAGGTGGTGCCGGCCTCCAGGCCGGTCAGGGTGTAGGGGCTGGAAACCGCGATCTTTTTCGTCTCGCTGGCTTTAGTTACGCCCGACGTGGTTGAAAAGTAAACGTTATACGAGGCGGCATTGCCGACGGAGGCCCAATTGAGCGTCACCTGACCTGTGCCGCCAACGGCGGTCAGGCTGGTCGGGGCCGCGGGAGCGGGAACGGTAGGCGACAAGCCGGCGACATCCAAGACACAGTGGTCGAGGTCGGTCACCTTGCCGGAGAAAATCGTGACTCCGGTTTTAATATTTACAATTAAAAGATTCCCGTTTGTTATGGTGATTGTCACATTATCGAACATGCCGTCCAGGCCAAGACCGTTGACAAGGTACGGGGTCGTGATCGGGTGGACGTTCTCAGCGTTGTACTGCTGGAGGAGCGGCTGCAGTTTGCTCTGCAGTAACGTCACCGTATTCGAGAGATTAGCCCCGATCTTGTTATTTTTGTCGGAATCCGCGCTATCAAAAGCAGCCGACGGGTCATCAACACCCGCGGCAGCGGCCACGATCACATTGGAAAGCGGATTGATGTTGGCAATCCCCGTAGAGTCGGCATATGAGTACAGGGTGCAATCAACTCCGTTGACGGTTCCCGTCGCCTGCAGCACAAAGGGCGCTTTCATGCCGGTGACATCTACGGCAAAGGAACCATCGCCGATAACCCATAAGGATTGACCCGACCTGCAAGGTCGGCTCAATCCAATGTTCAAGAAGCCCGGCCCGTTGGCACTGCATTGTATATAAGGGTAATGGTTCGAAAGTGTCTGGG
>Ga0209125_1001312_pt1 | contig 23909 bp, 19 predicted proteins | sample BarGraIncub1131A_FD_184503 | JGI IMG/M metagenome (GOLD analysis project Ga0209125, IMG submission 184503) | Arctic peat soil microbial communities from Barrow, Alaska - Barrow Graham LP Incubations 11-31A (SPAdes) (version 2) | ecosystem: Environmental > Terrestrial > Soil > Wetlands > Peat... | reverse complement strand
GCCGGGCGCTATCCCCCTCCAGCCAATCCGGTCGGCGGTGCCTTCGCGCAGCATGGCCTCGGGCCAAAAGGTTCGCTAGCGAACCAGTGCGGATTGGATGGAGCCCCTCGCGCATGGGGTGGCGAACGGGGACGACTGCTTACAGCCGGCTCCGTGCGCTTGGGGCAACCCATAAGTTGGCGGCCTTGATCGCCGGAGGAACCGGCAGCTGGTGGGCCCATAGCGAAGCAGGACTGAACCGCATCCTCACGGTCAAATACTTCGACGGCCTTGGCTTCCCCCGACTCACATGACCTCAACTTCTGGAACCGTCCGGTGCGGACCCGCATGCCGGGTGGTGTGGCAGGGGCGCAGCCTTGTACTGCCCCCTATGCCGATCAAGTGGGCTGCTCTAGCGAAGGCATCCGGCAAACGCGGTTTCTGCCTGCCTGCTTGGCCAGATAGAGGGCGCGATCGGCAGCGCCGACGATTGTTTGCGGCTCGCTTGCCGGCAGGGGAATGCCCGAGGCGATACCTATGCTCAAGGTGACGCGCCCGAACGGCGAGTCCGCGTGCTTCAGATTTAGCTCAGAGACCGCTAGCCTCATTTTTTCGGCGACAAACAGGGCCCCAGTCAGCGTGGTTTCCGGCAGGACGGCAATGAATTCCTCGCCGCCGTAGCGCGCGACGCGGTCGCCGCCGCGATCAACCGACGCCACCAGCGTCTGGGCGACCTGGCGCAGGCATTCGTCACCTTCGAGGTGGCCGTAGCCGTCGTTATACTGCTTGAAGAAATCGAGATCGCACATCAGGATCGCCAACTCGCTGCCCTGTCGCATGGCCCTGCGCCATTCGCGCCCCAGCATGTCATCGAAATGGCGGCGGTTGGCGATGCCAGTCATTCCGTCGAGCGAACTCAGGCGCTGGAGTTCCTGATTGGCGGCATCGAGCTTGCGGGTCAGCACGAGCTGCGACTGGCGCATCTGGATAATGCGCTGCATGGCGCGAATCTTGGCCCCAAGCACCACGTTGCTGATTGGCTTGCAGAGATAATCGTCAGCGCCGGCGGCAATTCCTTTTTCCAGATCTTCGTCCTTGTTCTGTTCCGTCAGGAAGACGATCGGCGTCCAGTCGCCCGGATGCTCGAGTTGTCGGATGCGGCGGGTAATCTCAAACCCGTCAATATCGGGCAGGGCGACGTCGACCATGACCAGATCCGGCCGTTCGTTCAGGAAAAGTTCCACGGCCGCGCTACCCGTCTGCGTCGGAATGGAAACGATGCCCATTTTTTCAATGCAATGACAAAGAACCTTGAGGCTGCTTGCGCTACCCTCTATGACAAGTATCTTCATCTTATTTCGAATCGGCGGTGGTGGAGTGCCGCCATTCTAGCTCGCTTGCCCTGAACAATGGCCCATGGGGGGAAGGCGGGAGCGACGTGTTCGTGATAAATTCAGTGATCCCTAATTGTGCTCAGAGCCTGACGTCATGATCGACAAGACCGCGATTTCTAATATGCTCCGCTCCCCGAAAACAAAGAAATACGGGCTGCGTGTCCTTGTCACGTTTCTACTCATTGGGGTGCTTGGTTTTTTCGTCTTGCCTCCGTTGGTCAAATTGCTCCTCGTCAAGCAATTGGGCGAGGTACTGCATCGCCCGGTCAGCGTCGAGCAAGTCAGCATCAATCCCTACAACTTGTCGCTTAAATTCGATGGCGTCGCGGTGCAGGAAAAAGGCGGCGGCGAGACGGTAGCTGGCTTCGACAGCCTGTATGTCAATCTGGAGTCGGCTTCGCTCTTTCGCGGCGGGCCGGTACTCAGCGAGATCCGGCTGGTCGGTCCGAAGGTGAAGCTCGTCCGTCTGGCCGCCCAACGTTACAACTTTTCCGATCTAATCGACGAGTTCCTGGCCAAGCCGGAATCCAATGGGACACCGCCCTTCTCGCTGAACAACATCCAGATTTCCGGTGGCGTGCTGGAGTTCGACGACCATTTGCTCGACGAAAAACATGTAATCAGCGACATCACCCTGATGCTGCCGTTCGTCTCAAGTATGTCTTATGCGACCGATATTTTCGTCGAACCGGCATTTTCAGCCAAGATCGACGGCGCTACGCTCGCCGCGCAGGGGAAAAGCAAGCCTTTCGACGTCTCGCACGAGAGCGCGCTGTCCATCAACCTCGACGATCTACAACTGGCCAAGTATCACGATTACCTGCCGCGTCGTCTGCCAATCCAACTGGTGTCGGGGGCACTGGATGGCGATCTGAAAGTGCTCTTCCGCCAAGACAAAGACAAACCCCCAACACTAATCGTGTCGGGTAGCGCCGCCTTGAAGGGGGTTGTTGTCAATGAGTCGTCCGGTGCACCGTTGCTTTCCCTGAAGCGCCTTGATCTGCGCCTCGCCTCGGCCGATTTGCTGAACCGCAAATTCGTCATCGACCGCATCGCACTCGATTCGCCGGAAATTCACGCGCGGGTTGGCTCGCAGGGTACCGTCAACTGGCAGGATGTGCTGACGAAGACTATGGCCGACGCAGGAACATCAGCTCAGCCGGCCGGGAAGGCGGCTGCGGCGGCGCCGCTGGAATGGTCGGTCGGCGAAGCCAAAGTGAGCGGCGGTGTCATGCGCTGGCTCGACGAATCGCGCAGCAAAGCGGTGAAGGCCAGCGTCGAAGGCTTCGATCTGGATCTTAAGAAGCTCGTCAGTAATGGCAAAACGCCAGCCGAATTTGACGTTTCATGGCGGGTGAATGCCGAAGAATGGCTAAAGGTCGAAGCCCTTTCTATCAAAGGGGGGCGCCTCAATCTGGCGAAGCACGAAGTGCAGTTGGGCGAGGTGGTGGTGCGCGGCACGCGCATGCTGATCCGGCGCGCCGCGGATGGCAGCATTGAGTCGCTGAAGCCGCCCGCGCTGCGGGCTGTACAGACGGCGCAGAAGGATACGTCGCAGGCGTGGAAAGTGACGGTCGCCAAATATCGGGGCGAAGATCTCGGGGTGCGCTTCGAGGATAAGGCGGTATCTCCGGCGGCGACGCAAGTCATCAAAGACTTGAACGTGGAACTCGAGAATATTTCGACCGAACCAGGGCAGACGACCAAGCTCTCAACTCGGTTCAAGTTGAATGACAAGGGTGAAGTTAACGTCGGCGGGAGTGTCAAGCTCGTTCCGCTTGAGGCCGCTCTGAAGCTCGATATCAAGGCCGTCGAGTTGCTCCCGCTGCAGCCCTATTTCACCGAAAAACTCAACGTTGAGGTGACCCGCGGTCAGCTGACTCTAGGTGGCGATTTACAGGTCCGGCAGGGGGGCGCCAGCGGATTGGCCGGGGGCTTCAGCGGGGCGGCAACGATTGGTGATTTCTCGGCAATCGACAAGATCAACTCGGCGGATTTCCTGCGCTGGAAGTCGCTCTATTTCGGCAAGGTCGATCTGCGCCTGAATCCCGATTCAGTGTCAATCAATGAAATCGCGCTCTCCGATTTTTTTGCCCGCGTGATGGTCAGCCCCGAGGGCAAGCTCAATCTGTTGCAGATCGTACGCAAGGACGCGCAGGCGCCGGTCTCCGTCGCGCCACCAGCGCCAGATGCGGCGACGCGAGCCGGGTCGGCTTCCGGCAAGGGCAAGGCCAATGTGCCGGTAGCGGTGGCTAACAAAGCGCCGCTGCCGATCAAGATTGGCAAGGTGACGCTGCAAGGCGGTACGGTCAACTTTAGCGACAACTTTATCAAACCGAACTATTCGGCGCGCCTGCGGCAGATCGGGGGTCGGGTCAGTGGTTTGTCGTCAGCGTCCGACAGTACCGCCAATGTGGAATTGCGCGGCAGCTACGACAATGTCGCGCCACTCAATGTGACGGGCCGCATCAATCCATTCGCGGCCAAGCCCTCTCTGGACCTTCAGGCGGAGGTCAAAGGCGTCGAGATGAGTTCCTTCTCGCCGTATTCCGGCAAGTACGCGGGCTACGCCATCGAGAAGGGCAAGCTTTCGCTCTTCGTGAAATACAAGATCGAGAACAATCAGTTGACGGCCGAGAACCGCGTCTTTCTCGATCAGCTTACCTTCGGCGAGCCCGTCGCCAGCCCCGACGCCACCAAGCTGCCGGTCACGCTGGCAGTCGCCTTGCTGAAGAACCGGCGAGGTGAAATCGATATCAATCTGCCGATTTCTGGTTCGCTTGACGATCCGCAATTCAGCATGGGTGGGCTGATCGTCAAGGTCATCGTGAACCTCTTCGTCAAAGCTGTCAGCTCTCCCTTCGCCTTGCTTGGTTCGATCTTTGGCAGCAGCGGCGGCGAGTTGTCGAACGTCGAATTCGACTATGGCTACGCGGTGATCGGCAAAGAGGCGCAGCTGCGCCTCGAGAATCTGAGCAAGGCGCTGCTCGACCGGCCGGCGCTCAAACTGGAGATTTCCGGGCGGGTCGATCTCGAACGCGATCGCGAAGGTTTGAAGCACGCGATGCTCGAACGGCAGGTGAGGGCGCAAAAGCGCGACGAGTTGACAAAGAACAATGGCGAAAGCGGTTCGTCCGACGTGGTCGAGGTTAGCGCTAAGGAATACCCGGTCCTGCTTGAGCGGGTCTATCGCGCCGAGAAGTTTCCCAAACCACGCAACCTGATCGGCTTGGTCAAGTCGCTGCCGGTCGAGGAAATGGAGAAGCTGATCCTGACCAATACCACCGTCGACGAGGATGATCTCCGTGCCCTGGGCGATCGGCGAGCCAGGGCAGTGCGCGACTGGTTACTCGCTCGTGAGGTGCCGACGGAGCGCATCTTCCTGCTGCCGGCAAAGCTCGGTTCGGCCGATGCCAAAACGGGCGCGAGCGAAAAAGCCAAGGAAAGCCGCACGGACTTCTCGTTAAAGTAGGGCAGCAGATCTTTGAATGAATTTTTGGGAACACCATTGGATGAGTGAATCTTTGTCGTACGGGTTGGTGCTCCTTGGCGTTGCGCTGCTCTTGCTGCAACTTCTGCTGTTGCATCGTAGCGGACGACCGAACGAAGCAGTCGAACCGTATTTTCGTGCGCTGGAAGGCGCCGTCGAGCGGCTGGAGCGCGAGTTGCGCGAGGAGATGGCGCGCAATCGGTTGGAAGCGACGAGCGCCGCGCGTGGTGACCGTGAGGAGCAATCGCTGGCGCTGGACCGTCTGGCCAAGACGCTGGCCGCGCAACTGGCGCAGCTTGGCACGTTGCAGGCGCAACAGCTCGAAGCCTTCGCGCAACAATTGGCGCGCCTGACGCAGAGCAACGAGCAACGTTTCGAGCAGTTGCGCGCGACCATTGAAGCTCGGCTGGGCGCCATGCAGGCCGACAATGCGACCAAACTTGAGGAGATGCGCAAAACGGTCGACGAAAAGTTGCATGCCACGCTCGAACAGCGCCTCGGCGATTCATTTAAGCTGGTCAGCGAACGGCTCGAACTGGTGCATCGTGGCCTGGGTGAGATGCAGACGCTGGCAGCCGGGGTTGGTGATCTTAAGAAGGTGCTGACCAATGTGAAAACGCGTGGTACCTGGGGTGAGGTGCAACTGGAGGCCTTGCTCGACCAGGTGCTGGCTGCCGAGCAGTACGAGAAGAACGTGGCGACGCGGCCGAACAGCAACGATCGCGTCGAGTTCGCCATCCGTTTGCCCGGACGCGAAATGGGGGGCGACGAGAATCGGCCAGTGTGGCTGCCGATCGACGCTAAGTTCCCGATCGAGGATTACCAGCGCCTGCTTGAAGCGCAGGAGCGCGCCGATCCGCTGGCCGTCGAGGTGGCCGCCAAGGCGCTTGAGATGCGTCTGCGTGACGAGGCAAGAAAGATCCGCGACAAGTACGTCGAGCCGCCATACACCACCGATTTTGCCATTCTCTATTTGCCGATCGAAGGGCTCTATGCCGAAGCCTTGCGCCGGCCCGGGCTGGCCGAGGCTCTGCAGCGCGACTGGCGGATCAGTATTGCCGGACCGACGACGCTGGCCGCGCTACTCAACAGCCTGCAGATGGGATTTCGTACCCTGGCCATCGAGAAGCGCTCGTCCGAAGTCTGGGGCGTACTCGGGGCGATCAAAACCGAGTTCGGCAAGTTCGGCGAGGCACTTGAGGCGACGCGCAAGAAGTTGGAGCAGGCGACCAAGAGCATCGAGTCGGCCGGCGTCCGGACACGCCAGATCGAACGCAAGCTGAAGGGCGTCGAAGCCTTGCCGGTGCTCGACGCGCAGGTTACCCTCGGGGCGCTCGAAGAGATTGAAGCCCTTGCCGACGAAGCATGACTTCCGCCGCGCTCGACGCCGCCTTCCGGGCGACAACCTATTGCGTGACGACCCCACAGGGGCTTTTCGGTCTGAGGATTGGGCAGGCCGATCCGGCGTTTGACAACTTCTTGCGTGGGCAGAAGGCTGACTGCTGGACCATTATCAGCGCCGTCAATCCGGGAGCTCTCCTATTTTCCGACGAGCAAAACCGGCTTCGCCAAGAGCATCTGCGGGAGCGTGTGAGCGCGCTTGGCTACCGTTTTTTTGCGACGCTCAATCGGGCCGACGCGGCCGATTGGCCGCCAGAAGCGAGCTTGTTGGTGCTGCAGGTCCCTGAGGCACAGGCGCGAGTGCTAGCCGATGAGTTTTCGCAACTGGCGGTGGTTTGTGCCGACACGGGAGGTGCGCCGAGACTGGTCTGGTGCGGAAAAGGAACATCGGGACGGGCGGGTACTCATAGAATGGGCGTATAACAAAAGTGATAGGTGCCATGAGCAAGCAGATAGGACGTTTTGAAATAGTTCGCGAACTGGGGCGGGGCGCGCAGAGCGTCGTTTATCTGGCGCGCGATCCGCATCTGCAGCGGGAAGTGGCGATTAAGACGCTGCATTTTTCGCATCCCGATCCGCGGCAAAATCAGCACTTGCTCGCCGAGGCGCGACTAGTGAGCCAGTTGCGGCATCCCAACATCGTTCCGATCTTCGAAGCCGGCGAGGAAGAGGGCGATCTCTACCTGGTCTTCGAGTACGTCGCGGGGAAGAACCTCAGCGAGTACCTGAAGGCTAGCGGCGCTTTGACGCCGGTCAAAGCAATTGCGATCATGCACCCGATCCTCGATGCAATCGCCCATGCCCATGCCGCGGGCATTATTCACCGCGACCTTAAGCCGAGCAACATTCTGATCAACGAAGGCGGCATGCCGCGCGTCATGGATTTCGGCATCGCCGCGCGGGTCGCAACGCCGACGAACGATGGTGAGGAATTCAGCGGCACGCCGGCGTATATGGCGCCCGAGTACATCGCGCACCGCGAGAGCAGCGAACGCACGGATGTGTTCGCCGCCGGGCTGGTTTTCTACGAACTGCTGACCGGCCGGCCGGCCGTTCAGGGCACCGATGTCTTTCAGGTGATGCATCAGATCGCCAATCAGGACATCAGCCTGCCGAAAGATGACAGCCTCGTCCTCGACGATCGCATTGCCAGCGTCTTGTACAAGGCCGTGGCGCGTGACCCGCAGCGCCGCTACGCTTCGGCCACGCAGATGCAGGACGCTTTCGACGCCTATCTCGAACCGGAAGATGTCGCGGCCTCTCCCGATGCCAAGCAGAGCACGATCGATTTTTTGCTGCGCCGCATGCGGCACAAGAGCGACTTTCCCGCGCTTTCCGAGTCGGTCAGCGCGGTCAATAAGTTCACCAGTTCCGACAAGGAAAGCATTTCGCAACTCTCGAATTCGATCCTCAAGGATTTTTCGCTGACCAACAAGATATTGCGTCTGGTCAACTCCGCGCATTTTCGGCAGGCCGGTGGCGGCAGCATCAGCACGGTTTCGCGTGCCGTATTGGTCCTTGGTTTTGACGCGGTGCGCAATATCGCGATTACCGTCATGCTCTTTGAACACCTGCAGAACAAGGGCAATGCTGCCCACCTGAAGGATGAGTTCCTGCGTGCCAATCTGGCCGGGATACTGGCCAAGGACATTGCGGTCAAGACCTCGCAGCGCGACGTCGAGCAGGTTTTTATCTGTTCGATGTTTCACAACTTGGGGCGGCTGTTGAGCCAGTACTACTTCCCCGAAGAGAGCGAGGAAGTCAAACGCATCATGCAGCAAAAGTCGTGCAGTGAAGAGGCGGCGGCGTTGCAGGCGCTGGGCATCTCCTTTGAGGATCTCGGTGTCGGTATTGCCCGGACCTGGGGATTTCCCAACCTGATCGTCAATAGCATGCGCAAACTGCCGGCGGGTAGCGTCCGCAAGCCAGCGACGGCCGAAGATCGGCTGCGTGTGCTATCAGTTTTTTCGAACGAACTATGCAATATGATTGCCGATGTGCCCGCCGAACTAAGGCAGAAGGAGCTGCGCAAGCTGACGGCGCGCTTTGGCGAAAGCGTCGCGATCACGGAGCAGAATTTGCAACAGACGATGGAACAGTCTTTCCTAGAGGTGGCCCAGTTCGCCGGCATCATTCACCTCAATCTGCAGCAAACACCCTTCGGTCGCCAGATCAAGGGCTGGGGCGGCGAGCGGCTTCATCCGTCGGCAGACGATACCACGCTGATCCCCGACGACAGTATTTCTGGAACCGTGCTTTCGAATGCCGTACCGGTGGGGGCGGCGGGCAGCCCGATGGCCCGCGGAGAGTTGAGTTCAGGTGATGATGCGGGTAGTGCCGAAGTGATCCTGATGGCGGGCATTCAGGACATCAGTAATACCTTGGTCGAGGAATTCAAGCTCAACGACGTGTTACGCATCATTCTGGAAACGATGTACCGCGCCAAAGGCTTCCGGCGCGTCATCCTGTGCATCCGCGATGCGCGCAGCAACACCATGGTCGGGCGTTTAGGCTTTGGCCCCGATGCACAGGAGGTTGCCAAGCGCTTCAACTTCTCGCTCGTGTTTACGCCGGATATTTTTCACGCAGCCCTGTCCAAGGGGGTCGATATCCTGATCAGTGATACCAACGACCCGAAAATTGCGGCACGCATTCCAGACTGGTTCCGCAAGGGCGTGGTCGCCGAGACTTTCGTTATTTTTCCGCTATGCATCAAGGGGAACCCGGTGGCGATGATTTACGCTGATTGCGACCACGCCGGGGATATCGTGATTCCGGAAAAAGAGTTGTCGCTGTTGCGTACGCTGCGGAATCAAGCGGTCTTGGCGATCAAGCAGTCAGCCTGAACATCGCCCTGGTTAACGAAAACGGCCGGCAAAGCCGGCCGCTTCTTACCCAACAATTCAAACCTACCAAAGCTTCCACCACGGTTCTGGGCGATCCAGGCCGCGCACGTAGTATTCGCTCTTCGGGTAATTCTTGCGCATCACCCGCTCGGCATCGTCGCGTAGGTCGTTCATGCCGATCAGGTCGTAAGCCTTGACCATAATGAACAAGGCTTCCTCGATGGCCGGTGCTTCTGGGTAGTTCTGGATCGCGTACTGGGCGCGGTTCACCGCAGCAAGGTAGGCGCCGCGTTTCATATAGTAGCGGGCCACGTTAACCTCGTGCGAAGCCAGCGCATTGACCAGGTACTTCATGCGCGCCCGGCCATCCGCCGTGTACTTGCTGTCCGGGAAACGGGTGACCAGTTCCCTGAAAGCATCGAAGGATTCGCGTGCCCCTTTTGGGTCACGCTCGCTCATGTCCTGACGGCTGATCGAGCCGAAAATGCCGAGGTCCTCGTTAAAGTTGATCAGGCCGCGCAGGTAGAAGACGTAATCGACATTCGGATGATTCGGATGCAGCTTGATGAAGCGGTCGCAGGCGGTGATTGCCGAAGCCGGTTCGCCCGATTTCCAGTAGGCGTACGCTACCTCGATCTGCGCTTGCTGGGCGTAGCGCCCGTACGGAAAGCGCGATTCAAGCTTTTCAAAGTATTTGATCGACTTGTCGTAGGAGCCGTCGTTCAGGGCTTCCTTGGCTTCCGCATAGAGCTTGTTGGCCGACCAGCCACTGGTTTCGTCCTTCTGTTCGGGCAAAAGTCCGCAACCGGAGAGGACGGTGGCGAGAAAAAGCACCGCGATAACCGCTAAACTACGCATGATGAAGATTCCACAGAAAAAAACGCCAATGGATTTGGCATCTGAGCGCGGCGATTATAGCGCAAACGAACGACTTGCCCTGACCGTCCCCGCTGATAGCGGCGGTCAACGTCTGGACCAGATTCTTGCTCGCCTTCTACCGCAGCACTCGCGCAACCGGCTGCAGGGCTGGATTCGCGAGGGAAGGGTTCAGATCAATGGCGTGCCGATCTGCGAGCCCAAACAAAAACTCTGGGGCGGCGAGAAGCTTGCGGTCGCCGTTGCCCCTGACGAACGCACCGAATCGGCGCTGCCCGAGGCGATACCGCTCAATATTGTGCATGAGGACGACACGTTGCTGGTGCTCGACAAGCCGGCCGGTTTAGTGGTTCATCCCGGCAGCGGCAACTGGAGCGGCACTCTGCTCAACGCTTTGCTGCACTACGCACCACAGCTCAACAAGGTGCCGCGCGCAGGGATTGTGCATCGCCTAGACAAGGACACCAGCGGTCTGATGGTGGTCGCCAAGACGCTCGAGGCGCAAACCGATCTGGTGCGCCAGATGCAAGCGCGCACGGTGAAGCGTTATTACCAGGCGCTGGTGCGCGGCGAAGTCGAGCGGGCCGGAACCGTTGATGCGCCGATCGGTCGCCATCCGACGCTGCGTACGAAGATGGCAGTGGTCAAGACTGGCCGGGTGGCGCGTACGCACTATCGGGTGGTCGAGCGCTTTATCGGCTGTACCCTGATCGAGTGTGCGCTGGAAACCGGACGCACGCACCAGATTCGCGTCCATATGACTTCGATCGGCCATCCGCTGGTCGGTGATCCCGTCTATGGCGGCGGTGCCAGCCGGGTGCCGAAGGGACCGCCGTTCGATCGGCAGGCGCTGCACGCGCGGCGTCTTGGTTTGGTGCATCCGGCGACCGGCAAGTCGATGTTGTGGAAGTCCCAGGTGCCCGACGACATGGCCGCCTTGATTGGGATATTGCGCTCGGAAGCCTTTGAGGCGCGCGCCATTGCGGACGATGACGAAGATTGGGACGACGAGCTCGAAGGCGGTCCCGAAATCATCTATGCCTACGGCGACGGGCCCGAGGACGAAGACGAATGCGATGAGTGAACAATGGATCGTCCCGGACTGGCCGGCGCCCGCGCGGGTACGCAGTCTGGTGACGACCCGCCGGGGCGGCGTGAGCACTGGGGCCTACGCGAGTCTTAACCTCGGCGAGCACGTCGGCGACGACTCGCGTGCGGTTGCCGAAAATCGTGCGCAGCTGGCGCGTCGGCTGCCAAGTGCTCCCCGCTGGTTGAACCAGGTGCACGGCACAACCGTGTTCTGCGCCGATTCCGAGGCTATCGGAGACTTGCCGCCGATGGCTGACGCAGCGTTTGCCTGCCAGCCTGGCGTCGTCTGTGCGGTAATGACTGCCGATTGCCTGCCGGTTCTCTTGTGCGACAAAGCGGGCCAGGTCGTCGCCGTGGCTCACGCTGGCTGGCGTGGCTTGCAGGCCGGCGTTCTGGAACGGACGGTGGCGGCGATGGGCTGTCCCGGCGCGCAGCTCCTTGCCTATCTTGGTCCGGCGATCGGTCCTGAGGCTTTTGAAGTCGGCGACGAGGTGCGTGCGGCGTTTCTCAAGGCCAGCGATGAGGCCGTGGCGGCATTCAAGGGGCTTAGCCCCGGCAAATGGCTGACCAATATCTATCTCCTGGCTCGCCAGCGTCTGGCCCGTCTTGGGGTCGGTGCGGTCTATGGTGGCGCCTATTGCACGGTGCACGAAACCGAGCGTTTCTTTTCCTATCGGCGCGATGGGGTGACCGGACGCATGGCGTCGCTGATCTGGCTGGCCGATTAGCCTACGCCCCTCGCGTATAATCACCGCCCCTTCCATTTTTCGGTCCCACTCATGTCTACGCTGTCCTGGATCTTCGTGATAAGCCTCGTCGGCGGGGCGCTCAGCGTGTTTGGCGCGGCGGCGATCACCTCTCTGATCAGCGCGTCGAGTGTTACCGTTCTCGTTTCCTATGCGATCGGCGCCATGCTCGGTGCCGTCTTCCTGGAGATTCTGCCGCACGCGTTTGAGAACACGACGAACATTCATGCGCTGACCATGACCATTCTGGTCGGCATCCTGCTCTTCTTCGTGCTGGAGAAGCTGGTGCTCTGGCGGCACTGCCACCACGATCACTGCGAAGCGCACGATGCACAGCCGCAAGGCCATGATCACGGCCGCTCGGGCCTGCTCATCCTGGTCGGCAATACTTTCCACAATTTCGTCGATGGCGTGCTGATCGCCTCCGCATTCCTGGAGAGCACCCAACTTGGCATCGTCACGGCGCTGGCCATCATCGCGCACGAAATTCCCCAGGAGTTGGGGGATTTTCTGGTTCTGATCCACTCCGGCTACAGCCGCGCCAAGGCGCTCGCTTTCAATCTCTTGTCCAGCCTAGCGACGCTGCTGGGCGGCTTGCTGGCCTACTTCGCCCTGAGTGGGATGCAGGAATGGGTGCCGACGATGCTCGGTCTGGCCGCGGCGAGCATGCTTTACGTGGCGGTTGCCGACCTCATTCCTGGCCTGCACAAGCGCACCGAGTTGCGCGCAACCCTGCAGCAGGTGCTATTGATCGGTCTTGGCGTCACTTCGATCTGGGGGGTCCGCGAGTTGGTCGGCGGCCACGGCGGCTGAACGCCTTCGGCGCAGCGGGGAACCCAGCAGCCAGAAGAACAGGGCGCTGGGTGCCAAGCCGTAAAAAGCAAAACTCAATACGCCCGCGATGATGCTGTTTTCAGTCAGCGCCATCAAGAGCGTGACGTATAGCCAGCCGATTGCAATGATATACATGGGGCCATTATAGGGCTGCGCGACGCCATCTAGATGGCCACTCGGACCACCTTCTCGTGCCGAAGAATTGAGCGCTCGGGCATTGACAGCTCTCATGCTGCAATGCAAAATCAATCAAGAATCTTATGACGGTTGCTCCTGCAGCCGTTGCCCCAATTCCCGCGAGGAAAATTACATGTCGATGTCGCCGGATTCTTTCGTCCCCGCGATGCAGAACTTTGTTCAGGCAGGCCAGGCGCTGGCGCAAAACTTTCTCGGTTTCCTTAATAGTCAGCAACTCGGACAACCGGCGTCAGGGAGTCCGGCGATCCCTTTGCCATCCCCCGATGCGCAGCAACTGGCGAGCTTGCAAAAGATCTATTTCGAGCAGCAGTTGCAACTCTGGAATGCCATGCTGACGCGTGGTAAGGGCGAAGCTCCGACACCGGTCGTCGAGGCCGAGGCTGGCGATCGGCGTTTTTCGTCGCCCGACTGGCAGAATAGTCCGGTCTTCGACTACGTGCGTCAGGCCTATCTGGTGAACTCGCGTTTCATTCGTGAACTGGTCGAGGCGCTGCCGGTTGAGGATGAAAAAGCGAAGAATCGCGCCCGTTTCCTGGCGCGCCAGTATATCGATGCGCTATCGCCGGCCAACTTCGCCGCGACCAACCCGGAGTTTGTTCGGCTAGCCGTGGAGACGCAGGGGCGCAGCATCACCGAAGGCATCAACAACCTGATCAAGGACTACGAGAAAGGCCGCATCTCGATGACCGACGAGTCAGTCTTTGAGGTCGGCCAGAATCTCGCCACGACACCCGGGGCCGTGATCTACGAGAATGAGGTCATGCAGTTACTGCAATATGCGCCGCTGACGCCGAAAGTGGCGGTGCGGCCGCTGTTGATCGTTCCTCCGTGCATCAACAAGTACTACATCCTCGATCTGCAGGCCGAGAATTCGTTCGTGCGCTACGCGGTGGAGCAGGGCCAGACGGTGTTTCTCGTTTCCTGGCGCAATGTCAAGGCCGAGCAGGGGCACCTGACCTGGGACGATTATCTGGAACAGGGACCAATCAAGGCCATTTCCACGGTGCGGGAGATCTGCCGGGTTGATCAGGTCAATGCGCTGGGCTTCTGCGTAGGGGGGACCATCCTGTCGAGCGCCTTGGCCGTCCTGGCTGCACGCGGCGACGATTCGGTCGCGAGCCTAACGTTGCTGACGACCTTGCTCGACTTTTCCGATACCGGTGAAATCGGTCTGTTCATCGACGAGGGGGCCTTGGCGGCGCGCGACACCGCCATTGGCAAGGGAGGGGTCATGAAGGGCAGTGAGTTGGCGAGCGTTTTTTCCGCGCTGCGCGCCAACGACCTGATCTGGAACTATGTCGCGAATAACTACCTCAAAGGCCAGAAGCCGCAGGCCTTTGATTTGCTCTACTGGAATTCGGACAGCACCAATCTGCCGGGGCCTTTCGCCTGCTGGTACATGCGCAATCTCTATCAGAACAACAGCCTGCGCGTTCCCGGAAAACTGGAAATGTGCGGGGCTAGGGTCGATCTGGGGCGCGTGACGGTACCCAGCTATCTCTTGGCAACGCGTGAAGACCATATTGTTCCGTGGCAGACCTCGTATAACAGCACTCGTTTGCTGGGTGGTCCGTCGAAATTCGTCCTTGGCGCCAGTGGGCACATCGCCGGTGTCGTCAATCCGGCTAGCAAGAACAAGCGCAGCTTCTGGGAAAATCCTGACCAGGCGGCCGATGCGGAGACCTGGCTGGCGGGAGCACAAGAGCACAAGGGCAGTTGGTGGTCAGACTGGAGTGCCTGGCTACGGCAGTATGCCAAGGGCGAGCGGACGGCCCGGGCGAAGCTCGGCAGCTCAAAGTACAAGCAAATCGAGCCGGCCCCGGGCAGGTATGTGAAGGAAAAGGCCTGAGTTTTTCTTGCGGCCTGGTTATCGGCGACAAAATCGCTATCGACAGATGTCACGCATGTTTTTATCCCGGCGGTGATTTGCCGCTGGCTGTTGCAATCCTCTAAAACGAAAGGAAATAAACATGACCCAACGTGTTGCTCTGGTTACAGGTGCTATGGGTGGTCTCGGTACCGCGATCTGTCAGGAGTTGGCCAAGGCGGGCCACAAGGTGGTCGCTGCTTATCATCCAGAGTTCGACAAGCCGGAAGAGTGGAAGAAGGAAATGGCGGCAGCCGGTTTCAACGATTTCATCGCCGTTGCCGGCGACGTTGCTAACTTTGACTCCTGTGCGGCCATGGTGGCTGAGGCAGAAGCCAAAGCCGGCCCGATCGATATCCTGGTGAACAACGCGGGTATTACCCGCGACAAGATGTTTGGTCGCATGGAACTGGCGCAGTGGGAAGCGGTCATCTCCACCAACCTCTCCAGCTTGTTCAATATGACCAAGCAGGTTTCGGGCAAGATGGCCGAACGTGGCTGGGGCCGCATCATCAATATCTCCTCGGTCAACGGTGTCAAGGGACAAGCCGGCCAGACCAATTACTCCGCTGCCAAGGCTGGAGTGATCGGTTTTTCCAAGGCGCTGGCCGCTGAACTGGCAACGAAGGGCGTGACGGTCAATGTCATCGCTCCGGGCTACGTGGCGACCAAGATGGTGACCGCCATTAAGCCTGAAATTTTGCAGAGCATCATCGACTCCGTGCCGATGAAGCGACTCGCTAAGCCGGAAGAACTCGGCGGTGCGTGCGTCTACCTGGCTTCGGAACTGGCCGGCTTCATGACTGGCGCTACCTTGAACATCAACGGTGGTTTGTACTGTCAGTAAGCTATTGTTCTAACGAAATAAAAACAGGCTCCCATGGGGGCCTGTTTTTTCTCTGATGTATAATTGTGCCCTGCAGCATTCGCAAGGCGTCTGAGAGCGCTCTTCGCGCCATTCATCAGTGGAGGAAAGGTCTTCATGTCGGAGCAGTCGAGGCTGATCAAGAAATACCCAAACCGCCGTCTTTACGACACCAAGACGAGTTCCTATATAACGCTGAGCGATGTGAAGGATCTCGTTCTGGTCAGCGAGAACTTCAAGGTGCTTGACGCTAAGAACAACGAAGATCTGACCCGCAGTATTCTGCTGCAGATCATCCTCGAGGAAGAGACTGCCGGTGTGCCGCTGTTTACCACCGACTTGCTCTCCCAGATGATCCGCTTCTACGGCCATGCCATGCAGGGCATGCTCGGCAAGTATCTTGAAACGAACATCAAGGCTTTTACGGATTTTCAGAAGAAGTTGCAGGAACAGTCGCACTCACTCTATGGTGACAACCAGCAGGTGCAGAACGACATGTGGTCGCAGTTTATGAATTTCCAGGGGCCGGCAATGCAGACGATGATGTCCGCCTACATGGACCAGAGCAAGAAGATGTTCCATCAGATGCAGGATCAGTTGCAGAATCAGACCCTCAACATGTTTACCGGCATTCAACTTCCCGGCTTCCCAGCCGAGGGCGTCAATACGTCGAAAAGCACCGAAAAATAAACTGCTCAGCCAGTTTCGCCAGAAGAATTCCCCGTGACCATTGATTCCCGCAAGCCACCCAAGGTCGGCTTTGTCTCCCTTGGGTGCCCGAAGGCACTCGTCGATTCCGAACAGATTCTGACCAAACTGCGTGCCGAGGGCTACCTGATTTCGCCCTCGTATGAAGGCGCCGATCTGGTGGTTGTCAACACCTGCGGTTTTATCGATGCGGCGGTCGAGGAGTCGCTTGAGGCCATCGGCGAAGCCCTGGCCGAAAACGGCAAGGTGATCGTCACCGGCTGCCTTGGAGCGAAAGAAGATGTTGTGCGTCAGGCGCATCCGAACGTGCTGGCCATCACCGGCCCGCATGCGGCCGACGAAGTATTGCAGCATGTGCACCTGCATTTGCCGCAGCCGCACGATCCCTTCACCAGCCTGGTTCCTCCGCAAGGCATCAAGCTGACGCCGCAGCATTTCGCCTACCTGAAGATTTCCGAAGGTTGTAACCACAGTTGCACCTTCTGCATCATTCCGTCGCTGCGCGGTCCGCTGGTCAGTCGGCCGATCGGCGACGTCCTGCAGGAAGCGAAAAATCTCGCTGACGCCGGCGTCAAGGAGTTGCTGGTCATTTCGCAGGATACTAGCGCCTACGGCGTCGACCTCAAGTACCGGACCGGCTTCTTCGGCGGTCGCCCGGTCAAGACCCGTTTGCGCGAGCTGTGCGAAGCGCTGGCCCAATTCGGCATCTGGGTGCGCCTGCATTACGTCTATCCATACCCGAGCGTCGACGACCTGCTTCCCCTGATGGCCGAGGGCAAGATCCTGCCGTATCTCGACGTGCCGTTTCAGCACGCCAGTCCGCGTATTCTCAAAGCCATGAAGCGTCCGGCCAGTGCCGAGAACAATCTGGAGCGGATCAAGGCCTGGCGGGCGGTATGTCCGGACATCACGATCCGCAGTACGTTCATCGCCGGTTTTCCCGGCGAGACTGAGGCCGAGTTCGAGGAACTGCTCGGTTTCCTCGACGAAGCACGCCTTGATCGCGTCGGCTGTTTTGCCTATTCGCCGGTCGATGGCGCCGCCGCCAACGCGCTGGCTGGGGCTGTCCCACTGGCGTTGCGCGAGGAACGTGTGCGCCGCCTGATGGAACTGCAGGAAGATATCTCGGCCGACCTGCTGGCCGCCAAGATCGGGCGCGAGATCACGGTGCTGGTCGACGCGGTCGATGACGAAGGAACGATTGCCCGCTCGGCGGCCGATGCACCCGAAATCGACGGCCTGGTTTTTCTCAACGAGCATTTCGACGCCGAGCCAGGCGACTTCCTGCGTGTGCGCGTGGTCGATGCCGACGAACACGATCTTTACGCCGAGTTCTGCGCAAAAGAGCGCTAAACGCCGCAGTGCAGGGAGTAGTTAAAACGGAAGGGCGTCCCGACAACTCGGACGCCTTCTTCGCTTTTATGGATCAAGCGCTGCGCGTGCCGCTGACGGAGCTGTTAATCTAGATCTTCTCCCGTGTTCGATAGAAAAGGCTAGCCGTGCAAGCGATAGATCTAATCGAGCAACTGGCCGGCCTGGTCGGCCGCGACCATGTGCTGACTTCGGCCGAGGCGATGGACGGCTATCTGACTGATTGGCGCGGACGTTATCGCGGCGCGGCGCGCTGCGTCGTGCGTCCAGCGAACACCGACGAGCTGTCGGCGGTCGTGCGCGCCTGCGCCGAGGCCGGCGTTGCGATGGTGCCGCAGGGGGGCAATACTAGCTTGTGCGGCGCCGCGACGCCAGACGCCAAGGGGGAGGCTGTCGTCATCAATCTGACGCGGCTGAACCGCATTCGCGCCATCGATCCGGCCAATAACACGATCACGGTTGAGGCCGGTTGCGTGCTGGCGGTGTTGCAGGAAGCGGCGGCGCAGGCCGGCCGGCTCTTTCCTTTGTCGCTGGCCGCCGAAGGTAGCTGCCAAATCGGCGGCAACCTGTCGACCAACGCCGGCGGGGTGCAGGTGCTGCGCTATGGCAATACCCGCGAACTGACGCTCGGCCTCGAAGTCGTGCTGCCCAGCGGCGAGCGCTGGGATGGTCTGCGCGGCCTGCGCAAGGACAACACGGGCTATGACTTGAAGCACCTCTTCATCGGCGCCGAGGGCACGCTGGGCATCATCAGCGCCGCCGTCTTGAAGCTCTTCCCCCTGCCGCAGGCGAGCGCCACGGCGTGGCTGGCGATCGCCTCACCCGCCGTCGCCGTGCACCTGCTGGGTAGGTTGCAGGCTGTCTTTGGGCCGTCGCTAACCGCTTGCGAGCTGGTTTCCGACGCCGCGCTCGGCATCGTCCTCAAACACATTTCCGGTTCGCAGCCACCGCTGTCGGCCAGTCCCTGGCATCTGCTGATCGAGCTGTCTGGCGGTGGCGAAGAGGCGACGATGCGCGAAGCGCTCGAGTCCTTCCTCGGAAAGACGCTTGAAGACGGCAGCCTCGCCGATGCCGTCCTGGCGCAGAGTGGCGAGCAGGCCAAGCGTCTGTGGGCGCTGCGCGAGAATATCGGCGAAGCGCAGAAGGTCGAGGGGCTGTCGATCAAACACGACGTCTCGGTGCCGATTTCACACATCCCGGAATTCATCGAACGCGCCGATCGCGCCTTGCAAGAGGTTTTTCCCGACATCCGCATCGTCGCCTTCGGACATATCGGCGACGGCAATTTGCACTACAACCAGTCGAAGGCCGTCGCCGGCGAGAACGCGGCCTTCATCGCCGCCCAGCCGCAAGTCAATCGTATCGTCTACGACCTTGTTAACGAACTCGGTGGCAGCATCAGCGCCGAACACGGCATCGGTCAGCTGAAGCGCGAGGAAATCTTGCACTACAAGAGCCCGCTCGAAATGGAAATGATGCGCGCCATCAAGCGGGCGCTCGACCCGCAGGGACTGATGAATCCCGGGAAGGTCCTTTAAAGCTTGGTCAGGGCCGATTGCAGCAGTTCCGCCACAGTCTCGTTGAGTCCCGTCTGGCGCGCCTCGGCGAGCGCCTGGATCTCCTTGACCAGCTCGCCGTTGAGCTTGACCGCAAAGGGGACCAGTCCCGCGGCTTGATCGAGCTTGCGCTGTTCGCGCCGGTCGGGCAGCGCCGATTGATCGCCGAAGCGTTCCGGCGTAGCGGCTTTGCGCGCCTTGTTGTTCACTTTGAGGAACTTGTTCTTCGCTAGCTCGGTGCGTTTCAGGGGCATGGTGGGCAGTCAATGTAAGGTAGATGGCGTGGGAGGTGCGAGTACTGGACCGTCACGGAAGAGTTCGTCGATCGCCTTCGCGTCGAAGCGGTACTCGCGGTTACAGATGTCGTCCTTGATCAGCACTTCGCCATGTTCGCGCAGAACGGCATTGACTTCGTCGCGGCCGAGCGAGCGCAGCATGGCGCGCACTTTTTCCCAGTCTTCCTTACAGTCGTGGACGACCGGTTGCGCGTCGTAGATGCGTACCGTTTCCTCGTGAAAGAGGCGCGTCAGCAGTTGCTCGGCGGGCAGGGCCAAGAGTTCTTCGGCCTTGACCGTCGTCGCCAGCGCCTCGATGCGCGCCCAGCCGTCGGGGTCGCGCTGATCGGCGCTCGGCAGCTTTTGCAGGAAGAGGCCGGCCGCGCCGTGCGCGGAAGCGGCGAGAAAGAAGCGCGACGGCAGCTGCTCGGACTGCTTCACATAGTGCTCGAAAATCTCGGCGATGCTGTCGCCGGTCAGCGGCACGATGCTCTGATAGGGCTCTTGCATCGACAGCATGTCGAGCGAGAGTAGCAGTTGGCCGTGCCCGAGCAGTTCCGGCGCCGGGCCGGGCTCGACCAGTGCGTCCGACTTGGCCATGCCGCGAAGGCGCAGTTGCTCATTGCAGTCGATGACGAGCAGCGAAACCGGGCCGCTGCCGCGCAGTTGGATGGTCAACCGGCCGGGCTGCTTAAGGTTGCAGCCGATGAGCAGCGTCGTCGCACTCATTTCGCCGAGCAATTGCGCGACCGGCGCCGGGTAGTCGCGGCCGGCGAGCATCTGCTGCCACACCGGTCCCAAGCGCACGAGCGCGCCGCGAATATCGAGGTCGTCGAGCAGGAAACGCCGTACGCAGTCGTTGCTCATTGGCGGCCCGTCCCAAAGGTTTCGCCGTAAGTCGCCGCGTCGAAACCGACCAGCAACTGCGCGCCGCTATCGGCGACCGGGCGCTTGATCAGCGTCGGATAGTCGGCCATCAATGCCAGCGCCTTGGCTTCATCGACGTCGGCGCGCTCGTCGTCGCTGAGGCGCTTCCACATCATGCCGCGGGTATTGAGCAATTGCTCCCAGCCAACGCGGCGGTTCCAATCGGGGAGCTGTGCGGCGGCGACGCCGGCTTTCTTGTAGTCGATGAATTCATAGGCGACGCCGTTCGCTTCGAGCCAGGCGAAGGCTTTCTTCATTGTGTCGCAATTCTTGATGCCCCACACAGTTACGCGAGCTCGTTCCGTCGTGTCATTTTGGGTGGCTGGTTGTTCGGCAACCTTGCTCATTTTGCGTATTTCCAAACTATTTCGATTTCTCGGGTAAAGAGTGCCGGGTTTCCTGGTCTTGGTAGAGGTGAGCTTTTCTGAATTGCCCTCATTACTGCCTCGTCGACTTCTCGGATGCCACTGCTCGATAACAACATTATTGACACGATCTCGCCAGTTAATTGTTGCGTGATTCTAAAAGCCGCACGCGCTTTGGTTGGGGCATTGGGAGGAAGGTCAACAAGGCGGCTGATTTTGCTGACAATGGCGCTTCGCCAAATCTCTAAGTCGCGATCATTTTCCTGCGCAGAGGAAAAGCTAAACGCTAACGAAAGAAGGATGGCGACAAGTAGTTTCATTCTGACGCCCACACTGATACCCACACCCCTTTTTGTCCATCAGAAACAAAGAGGAGTACATCAGTATCACACTTGGTAGCGCATGCGTGCAGCATTTTGTTTCCTTGGTTTCAGCGGCGCAGTTTGGCGAAAGCGTCGGCCATCGCGCCGGTCGGTGCGGCTTGTCGAGCTTGCTGCTGCCGGGCCTTGGCGGAGACGGGGGCGCCGCCCATTTTCGGGGCGGCGGGCGTGTCGTCCGCCAGACGCATGGTGAGCGCAATGCGCTGGCGCGGCAAGTCGACTTCGATCACCTTGACCTTGACCACGTCGCCGGCCTTCACCACTTCGCGCGGGTCTTTTACGAATTTGTTGGACAGCGCCGAGATATGCACCAAGCCATCTTGATGCACGCCGATGTCGACGAAGGCGCCGAAGTTGGCGACGTTGGTGACGACGCCCTCGAGGATCATTCCCGGCTGCAGATCCTTGACCGCCTCGACGCCGTCCTTGAAGACGGCGGTCTTGAACTCCGGGCGAGGGTCGCGGCCCGGTTTTTCGAGCTCCTTGAGGATGTCTTGGACGGTCGGCAGACCGAACTGCTCGTCGGTGTATTTTTCGGGTGTCAGTGCCTTGACCACGCGCGCGTCGCCGATCACCTCGCGGAGATCTTTCTTGATATCGGCTAGGATGCGCTCGACCAGCGGGTAGGCTTCCGGGTGGACGGACGACGCGTCAAGCGGGTTAGTGCTGTCGCTGATGCGCAGGAAGCCCGCGGCCAACTCGAAGGTCTTCTCGCCGAGGCGCGGCACTTCCTTCAAGGCCTGGCGGCTGCGGAAGGCGCCATGCTTGTCCCTATGTGCGACGATGTTCGTGGCGAGCGTCGTGTTAAGGCCCGAGATGCGTGTCAGCAGCGGGATTGAGGCGGTATTTACGTCAACGCCGACGGCGTTGACGCAATCCTCGACCACCGCGTCGAGCGCCTTGGCAAGCTTGGTCTGGCTGACGTCGTGCTGGTATTGGCCGACGCCGATCGACTTCGGATCGATCTTCACCAGCTCGGCGAGCGGGTCCTGCAGGCGGCGGGCGATCGATACCGCACCGCGCAGGCTGACGTCGAGTTCCGGGAATTCGCGCGAGGCGTATTCGGACGCCGAGTAAACCGAGGCGCCGGCCTCGGAGACGACGATCTTGCTCATGTGCAGCTCGGGCAACTGGCGGATCAGGTCGGCCGCCAGCTTGTCGGTTTCGCGCGAGGCGGTGCCGTTGCCAATACTGATCAGGTCAACCGCGTGCTTGCGTGCGAGTTGGACCAAAGTATGCAACGAACCCTCCCAGTCGCGGCGCGGCTCGTGAGGATAAATGGTGGCGGTGTCGAGCAGCTTGCCGGTGGCGTCCACGACGGCCACCTTGACGCCGGTGCGCAGGCCGGGGTCGAGCCCCAGTGTAGCGTGGCGGCCGGCCGGCGCGGCGAGCAGTAGGTCGTGTAGATTGGAGCCGAAGACGCGGATCGCTTCTTCCTCGGCGCGCTCGCGCAGGGCGCCCATGAGTTCCAGTTCGAGGTGCAGAAAGACCTTGATGCGCCAAGTCCAGCGCACCGTGTCGGCCAGCCACTTGTCGGCGGCGCGGCCCTGGTCGGTGATGCCAAAACGCTTGGCGATGCGCGCCTCGCAAGGGTTGTGGCCGAGCGGGCGGGCCGCTTGATCGAGTTCGCTATCGAGCAGCAGGGCGAGTTGCAGCATGCCCTCGTTGCGCCCACGGAAGAGGGCCAGCGCGCGGTGCGACGGAATCAGGCGGATCGCTTCCGCGTAATCGAAGTAATCGCGGAACTTGGCGCCTTCGTCTTCCTTGCCTGCCGCGACGGTTGATTTGACGACGCCGTGCGTCTCCAGATACTCGCGCAGCGTGCCGAGCAGCGCGGCGTCTTCGGAGAACTGTTCCATCAGGATCTGGCGTGCGCCGTCGAGCGCGCTCTTTGTGTCGGCAAAACCGGCCTCGGCGTTGAGGTAGGGCGCGGCTGCTGTTTCCGGGACGAGCGTCGGATCGGCGAGCAGCGCTTCGGCGAGCGGCGCGAGACCGGCTTGGCGGGCAATCTGCGCCTTGGTGCGGCGTTTCTGCTTGTACGGCAGGTAGAGGTCTTCGAGGCTTTGCTTGGTGGCCGCACCGTTAATCTGGGCTGTCAATTCCGGGGTGAGTTTCCCCTGCTCGTCGATCGAGGCGAGGATGGCGCCACGCCGGTCGGCCAACTCGCGCAGGTAGTTCAGGCGTTCGTCGAGCATGCGCAGTTGGATGTCGTCGAGCCCGCCGGTCACTTCCTTCCGGTAACGGGCGACGAAAGGCACGGTCGCGCCCTCGTCGAGGAGGGCCACGGTGGCCAGCACCTGTTGCGGGCGGCAGCCGATTTCCACGGCGATTTGTTGCGCAATGCGTTGTTCGATCGGAGGCAGCATCTGGGTTTGCGGTATCGCTAGGGGAAAAGAGAGCGCGAACTATGCAGAATCGGGCGCGAAAACTCAAGGTGCCTGACCAGTTGCCGGCCCGGCAGAGCGATGCCGTTTCCGTTGTCAGTATTTTCCAATTCAGGTATGAGCCTGAAGGGGAGTTAGGCGGAATGGATTTGGGATGTGGGTTGATAGGTTAAGAAATGGCATTGTAAGGGATTGAGATTTCGGCGGTGAGTGGATTGCCGGGGGGTGGTTTTGATCTTGATCTTGCCCTTCAAGGTATATCTATACCGGTTTTGCTTTTAGCCGCCCGCAGGGCTCCCGGCGGGCGGCTTGCGGAGCAAGGCGTCGGCCCGCCAAGCGAAGCGCGGCAGTTGGGAGA
>Ga0209125_1001311_pt1 | contig 23925 bp, 16 predicted proteins | sample BarGraIncub1131A_FD_184503 | JGI IMG/M metagenome (GOLD analysis project Ga0209125, IMG submission 184503) | Arctic peat soil microbial communities from Barrow, Alaska - Barrow Graham LP Incubations 11-31A (SPAdes) (version 2) | ecosystem: Environmental > Terrestrial > Soil > Wetlands > Peat... | reverse complement strand
CCTGGCGCGTGAATGCCAGCAGGCTTTCGAGGGCGAAACGGAGTAGGTCGGTTGAAATTCTCGGGGGCAGGGGAGTCAAGCGATCTGCCGCTTTCGGTCCCCCACCCCCAAAAACCTGTGAAACACGTTCAACTAGTTGAAGAAGAACCTCGCCCCGACGGTGAAGGCGACGTTGGACGGGTCGAATTCGCCGACCTTGGATCCGTTAAAACCCTTCACGTCGGCAGAGAAAGCCTCGACCCCTTTCAACTCGGCGTTCAGGGCCACCTGGCGCACGAGCATGTAGTCGATCCCTGCCGCGAGGTGCATGCCGAGCACGGTATTGGCGGGGTTGTCGGGCAGGTCATTGATCAGCACGTCCAGGCCCGCGCCTAAGTACGGTACGAAGCGCTGCTTTTCGGGAAGACGGTACTGCGCTCCCATCGAAAGGTTGGTCACTCCCGCAGTTCCGAACTTCGACGTATGGTAGGTGGATTGGGTGACGTCGAGCTCAACGGCGACGTTGTCGTCCACCCCGAAGAGAAACCCTCCCCCTCCGATGAATCCCGGATCCGTCGAGACGACCAGGGTTCCCGCGTCGGAACGAAGCTCGCCGTTGGCAGGATTTGTCACCCCGAGCCTGCCGGTAACGGCCAGCCGCCCCCGAAGTTCGTCGGCAGCCGCATTGCCGGCAAGAAATGCCGTCAGCACGGCGCAGGCAGTGAGTAAAAGAAATTTTCGCATCTGTTGAATCCTCCGGCCTCGTCATTGAAATAAAGGCGCATTCTAGGTCAAAACAGTTCGCCCTTCAAGCAAAATAATAGCTGCGCTAGCAGGTCGGAAGCCCTGCTAGCGCAGCTATGTGAATCAGTCCTTAAGGGAGAGAAGGGTGGGAAACCTCCAGCGTCAGCGGGTCAGTTCCAGCGTCGCCTTGATCGCTTTCTCGATTCCTTCGGCCGCCTCGGAAATGCGCCCTGCCAACATGTAGGCCGGCGTTGAGACGATCAGATTCTCCTTGTCGATGACAATGTCGTTCACCGCGCAGTCGACGTGCCTGCTCCCGGTGGCGTTTATCGACCGCGCCGTCCCTGGGTCGTTGCCGATGGTGAGCCTGGGCGAGAAATCCTTGCCGAGCGCGAGCGCGATCAGCGCCGGGGCGATGCAGATGGCGCAGATCGGCTTCTTTGCCAGCGCCATCTCCCGGACCAGCCGGAGCACGTCCGGCTGCACGCTCCCATGTTCTCCCTGGAGCGCGAAATCACAGAGGTTCTTCACGGCCCCGAACCCGCCGGGAAGCACGATCGCGTCCAGATCGGACGCACTCACCCCCTTGATGTCGCTGATCTCGCCACGGGCGATACGCGCGGCCTCCACGAGGACATTCCTCGTGGCGCCGGTCTCCTTCATGTGCAGGTGGTTCACCTCTTTTAGCTCCATGCCGGGGGCCAGGCAGATCGCCTTAGCGCCATTCCGATCAATGGCGAGCAAGGTCAGCACCGCCTCGTGTATTTCGCTGCCGTCGCGAACCCCGCATCCCGAAAGTACCACGCCGATTTTTTTCATATAAGTCACCTCCGGTCTCAGTCATGTCCCGCTCAGGGGATGGATGTTATTCTATGCGCGATGCCTTCTCTGTGCAAGCGTTTGCGGGAGGATGAGCGCCGCGCCGGGATCCTCCGGCCAAGCTGCTTGACAGCGCTGTGATTATAAAATAGTCTGCTCCCTGCAGGTCAACTTCCCGGGGGCCAGGCGCCACGCGGGAGGCAAGGAGGGAGTCATCATTCCAAAACCATACCCCGAGGTTGATACTGCGCGTTGTACCGGTTGCGGTCGCTGCGTCGCTGCCTGCGCGGAGCGTCTACTCACCCTGGAGGTCTCCGGTCGCCGCAAACATGCGGTGTTGTCGGCGCCAGAGCAATGCACCCGGTGCCTGGACTGCATTGCGGCCTGTCCCGTCGGAGCGCTCCTTTATGCGGCTCCAGGCGAGACGGAAGAACCGCTTGAGAGGCGCTAGCCGATGCCCGGCAGCACCGAACTTATCGTCTGCGACCCGGGGCTAACCTCGGGTGGCGATTGAGGCTAGATTCTTCACCATCAAGTCCATCAGGGTGCCGCGCTTCCGGCTCCGAAGGGCCGCCTCCCTTCCTGCCCTCGCCGCTCTTCTTTAGCGCCCAGGAGCGTCATGCGAACATGAAAACAGAGAAGACCGCCTTCCCATGGGGAAAGCGGCCTTCTTGTTGTTGCAGTTTGGTGATCCCAAGGGGACTTGAACCCCTGTTACAGGCGTGAAAGGCCAGTGTCCTAACCACTAGACGATGGGACCGTACGACATATCCCTTAAGCCGAAGCTTCGGGGGGCAAGCTCTCTGTGGCCAGGCCATGGAAAGCATTGAAACTGGTGGGCCGCGCTGGGATCGAACCAGCGACCAGAAGATTAAGAGTCTACTGCTCTACCAACTGAGCTAGCGGCCCGGAAAAACCGAATGTTACGTGTATTGGGTCCCTAAAAGCCTTGCTGAAACCTCAGACATACCTTTATGGCGTCCCCAGCCGGATTTGAACCGACGTTGCTGCCCGGAAAGAGCAGTGTCCTGGGCCGGACTAGACGATAGGGACCAAAATGGTGAGCCGCGTTGGGATCGAACCAACGACCACCTGATTAAAAGTCAGGTGCTCTACCAACTGAGCTAGCGGCTCAAACAACCCTGCGAAAGCAAGAACAACCTTATAGCAAATTAGAATCGAGGCGTCAACACCTTTTTAATAAATTACGCCGCCTGAAAAGGATTGCGCAGAACAATGGTCTCATCCCTGCGGGGACCGACGGAGACCAGTACCACGGGGGTGCCGGAAAGCTCCTCTATGCGCGTCACGTAATTGCGCGCGTTCTGGGGAAGCTCGGCCAGGGACCTCGCGCCGGTGATGTCCTCATTCCACCCGGGAAGTTCCTCGTAGATTGGAACGCACTGCTCCATGATCTCCAGGCTCGCGGGGACCTCGTCGAGCACGGTTCCCTTGTAGGTATAGGCGGTGCATACCTTGACCGTCTCGAGGCCGGACAGCACGTCCAACTTGGTGAGTGCTATGCCCGAGAGCCCGTTGATCCTGACCGCGTAGCGTGCCACCGGCGCGTCGAACCAGCCGCAGCGGCGCGGGCGTCCCGTGGTGGAGCCGAACTCACGTCCAGCCTGGCGCAGAGCCTCGCCGGCCGCGTCATCGAGCTCGGTCGGGAAGGGGCCGGAGCCGACCCTGGTCGCGTACGCCTTGGATATGCCGATCACCTCGTGGATCTCCCGCGGGCTGACGCCGCTTCCGGTGCAGGCGCCGCCGGCGCAGGTGGAGGAAGAGGTGACGAACGGATAGGTGCCGTGGTCCACGTCGAGAAGGGTGCCCTGGGCCCCTTCGAAGAGCAGGCTCTTGCCGGCCTTGATCTCCTTGTGCAAAAGGAGCGAGGTGTCGGCGCAGTATTTCCTCAGCGTCTCGGCATACCCCATGTACTCGTCGTAGATCTCCTGGAAGCTGAACGGCTTATCTCCCAAAAGCTGCTGCAGGATAAGGTTCTTCTCCTCCAGGATCTCCTTGACCTTCCGTGAGAAGACCTTCTCGTCGAGCAGGTCCATCAGGCGGATGCCGCGCCGCCCGATCTTGTCCTCATAGGCCGGTCCGATGCCGCGGCCGGTGGTCCCTATCTTCTTAGCGCCGCTTTTCGCCTCGCGCGCGATGTCGATTCTCTTGTGGTACGGCATGATGATGTGCAGCGCCTCGGAGAGGCGCAGCGACGCATCGTCCTTCAGGTAGCCGTTCGCCTTCAGCCTGGTGATCTCCATGATGAAGACCTCCGGGTCGAGCACCACGCCGTTGCCGATGATGCATCTCTTCCCTTCGTGGAGTATGCCGGAAGGGATCAGGTGCAGGATCACCTTTTCGTCCCCGACCACCAGCGTATGGCCGGCGTTGTTGCCACCCTGGTAGCGCACCACGTCGTCCGCGAACTCCGTATAGATGTCGACTACCTTTCCTTTCCCCTCGTCACCCCACTGGGCACCGATTACGACGACGTTAGCCATGATTATCCCCTTACAGGTCGAATTTGAGATCTAGATCTTTCTCGAACAAAGCATCCCTGCTGACGGTTATGCCGCGCCGGTCCGCAACCCGCACGACGTAGAAATCGTCGGGCGGGCAGTTTTCGGCGCCGATTACCAAAAGCCATCGGATGTCCATTTTTTTCGCGTAGCTAAGCGAACTATCGAAGTCGCGCTTTATGATATCCCTGGCACAGGAGAAGCCGAGGGTCCTCAGCTTTTGCGCCGTCTCGAGCGCCTCGCGGCGATCGTCTTTCTGGTTGAAGATGAGGAAGTCGCGGATGCGGCTCGCCTCAACGTCGGGCCTCCTGGAGAGGCTCGCCAGAAGCGCCATGATGTTGAAGGCGAATCCGGTCGCGGGCGCGGGATAGCCGTACTTCGCCGTCAGGTCGTCGTAGCGTCCGCCGCTGCAGACAGCCTCCCCGACGCCCGGGACGAAACCTTCGAAGGTGATGCCGGTGTGGTAGTCCAGTCCGCGTATTTCGCCCAGGTCAATGGTCAGATGCTCGGACACGCCGTAGATATCGAGGATTTCCAGCACCTGGGCCAGGTTGTCCAGCGCCTTCCTGGAACGGTCGTTGCCGACGCTGCGGTACGCCACGTCCAGCACCTCGCGCCCCCCGTAGAGCCGGGGGAGCAGCATGATCTCATCCTTCACCCGCTCCGGTACCTGTTCCGGCTCCAGGATGCTGCGCACGGCGGAGACGTCCTTCTTGGTGATCGCTTCCTGCAGGCGTAACTGTACCGAAGGTGAAAGGCCTGATGCCTCCATGATGCCGCGGTAAAAGGCGACCTGCCCCAGGTCGATCTTGAAACCGGTAAAGCCCAGGTCCTTCAGGACCTCGATGGCCATTGCGATCATCTCGGCGTCCGCCTCGGGAGAGTCGAGTCCGATCAGCTCCACTCCGGACTGGAAGATCTCGCGGCTGCGGCCGGACTGCATCTCCGCCTGGCGCAGCACGCGGCCGCTGTAGTAGATGCGGTGGGGGAGGGGATAGGCGTGCATGCGGGTGGCGACGATGCGTGCCACCTGCGGTGTGATGTCGGGCGGGATGGCCAAAAGCCTCCCGGTCTGCCTGTCGTCGAAGCGGAAGGTCTTGCCGCGCAGTTCCTCGCCCATGCCGAGCGCGAGTACGCTCTCGAATTCGAGCAGCGGGGTGATCATGTGCCTGAAACCCCAGAGGTCGAAGACGCGGTGGATGCGTGCCGCTATGAAGGTGATTTTGTCGGCCGTTTCCGGGAGAAAGTCGCTCACCCCTTTGGGGAGCGGTGCTTCTATGCATGAGGGGTTGGTCACAGTGTGTCCTGAAAAGTGTCGTTTGCCAGCCCGAAACGTCGGGCTAAAAAAGGAAAAATCGTATCAGCATCGCCTGGGGAAGTCAACTTTTAAATCCCCTCCGGACCGGCTAGTCAGCGCGTATCACGCGGATCGCGCTGCCGCCCTTGCCGAAGATCCCTTCCTTCTGCACCACTTCCAGCAGCACGATTTCCCGGGCCTGCTGGTCGAGGTAATAGTCCGCCAGGTAGTTCTGGCTCAGTTTCGTTCTCCAGCGTTCTTCAAGCGAGGAGCCGTTCCAGGTTAACGAGACGAGGGAGTACTTGGAGTAGGAGCGGGCATTGCCGAGGACGAAGAAGCCGCTGTTCTGGGGAACCATGACCTCGCCGTTTCGCGTCACGGTGATGCGCTGATCGATGAAGCGCCATCTGATTTTCTCGCTGGGGTCCCGTACGTTGCCGATCTCGCGCTGGAAGTAGGTCTCGGAGCCGCCGAATTTTTCGGTGCTTCTCCAGATCTCGTCGCCGGCGTCCGAGTAGACGATCAGGTAGCCGTCGCTGCTCAGGACCGTCGGGAAGCTCTTTCCATCGGGTCCGCTGACGCTGTTGTAGTTGAAGATGTTGGCGTAGCGGGGGAGTTTGATCGGGTTTTTAAGCTCGATTTTTGCGCCGGTGTCGGAAATCTCAAAAAGATCGCCGTAGAAGTCCTCGCTGATTCCCATCTGCTGGGCGTAGATCCTGTTTGTGCCGCCGTTTAGCGCGATGGCGCGGAACAGGTAAGGGAGCTTGGTGGCGACCTGCTTCAGTCTTGCACCCTCGAAGGTGAATATCTTGGAGGCGGGCGCCTCGCCGTCCATGATGGTGACGTAGACGCGCGGGTTGCCGTTTTGGTCCGGGCCGACGGAATCGATGGCGATGACCTTCTCCCTCAGCGGGAACTCAACCTCGGCGAGGAGCTTCAGGGTATTTTCTTGACGATAAAGGCGCAACGCGTGGTTCTCGGCAACGAAGAACTCTCTTCCCTCGGCGCGGGTAAGCCCCGGCGCCAGGGCGGCCTGGGCGCCCACGATTCTCTTGCTGAGCCAGAGGGTGTTTCCAAGCGTGACTGCGGACTGAGCGGCTTGCGCCTGAGGCGATGCGGTCGGGCTTGCCACTGCGGCCTGGGGGTAACGCTGTGCCAACTCGGCCTTCAGCTTGGCGGAGATCCTTCCGATGGCCGGGATCAGGTCGTCCTGGTTTTCGCCCTGTTCGTAAACCGTGGCGAGCGTCTTGCCCGAGGTAACCCTTGCCACGGCGTCGAGGCTGAAGACCTTGCCGAGTTGCGTGTAGCTTCCAGAGACGATGACGTCTGCCTCGGACGGGGTTGCCACCGGGGTGATGGCGTCGGACGCCATCCTGGAAGAGAGCAGGGTTTGCAGGGTCGATTTGAGCCCACCTGCATCCGGTGGTGTCACGGTGAACTCCGCGACGTAGGCCCTGATCTGGGCCGCGGTCGCCAGGGATGGAATGAGTAACGCGCAGGCGAGGAGGAGAATGGCAACGGTAGATTTTTTCATTGTTGCTCCGCTGATACTGGGGATTTAGTCGGCAGATTATCGCAGAGCGGAGTGTTTTAGTCAAAGGGTTTATCGGTAACTATAGTTGGCCTTTTAGCTGTAAATGGACCGCTGAAAAAGCAGTATTTGTCATGGTCAACAGCATTGTCTGGTATATGACAATGAATACAAAAAGGGCGAACCACCGGTTCGCCCTTTTTTGCAGAAGTTGTTTAGTTCTGAAGAGGTACGCTAATGCCCGGGTTTTTCCAAATCTTTGAGTAGCTCCTGGGTCTCGGTGAGTTTTTCCTGAAGTTTTTTCAGCTCACGTGGAGAGTACACCTTCGTTCCCTTTTTTATTTCCTTGTCCAGTCGGTGCATTCTTTTTTGAATGTCATCGACTTGGTCGGAACAGTTTTTAGTGGCGAGCAGGCACTCGTCCTTCTCCGCCTGCGTCATCTCCGAAAAAGCCGGAGCCGCTGATAACATGAACATTGTTGCAGCCAGCATAATGGCTATTTTTCTCATTACGTTCTCCTTATTTGAAATAGGGGAAGGCATGTTTTAGTTGCCGCCCTTCTCCAAAGTGTCAAGCATGTCCTGCGTCTCTTTGAGTTTCAGTTGCAACTTGTTGAGTTCGTCTGCGCTGTACACTTTGGTACCCTTCTTTATCTCCTTGTTCAGCTTGCGTACCCGTTTCTGGATGTCGTCCACCTGGGTGGCGCAGTTTTTGGAAGCGAGCAGGCATTCATCTTTTTGAGTCTTTGTCATCTCGGAAAACGCAGGAACTGTTGAAAACATAAAGATCGTTGCTGCCAGCATGAGGGCGATTCTTTTCATTGTAGAGCTCCTTTTTGAGAGTAGTTGATTGCATTAGTATTAAAGCAGTTTACTTGCTGTTGTCAACAAGACACCTTAAAAAAATGGCATAAAAGCCTTTCCTGAGTGTCACAAGGTCTGCTTGATTGTCATAGGGAGGTAATTTTAAAGTTGTTGATCAAGTGGCGAGGGAGAGACTGTGGATGAGGCTGAGTGCCGTCTGGCATAAAAAAAGGCCGGAGAGTTTCCTCCCCGGCCAGTGCACTGCTTTTGATGAGTCTTGTTTAGAATACGTAGTTAAGCTGAATGTTGGTCATGTAAGGGTTGCTTGCGTCAGCTACGCCCACGACGACCGGGGTTGCGATCGAGTTGGAGTGCAGGACTGTTCCTGTCTTTTTGTTCGCGCCGTCGCCAAGGATCAGATAGGCAGCAGTAAAGCTTGCGGTAAGGTTATCGTAAAGCTTGTAGCCGATAGTGGCGTTCAGTTCGGTGCCGATGGAGGAACTATCAGCGGTACCCTTCTTGTCAACCATGCCGTACCCAACGTTGCCGCTGACGAACAACTTGTTTAAGGCTACCTCATATCCTCCGAAGAAGCCGATAAAGCCGTTGTTGCCTTTGGTCAGGTCAGTGCTGCCGATTGCGGTGGAACTGTTGATGGTTTGACCATTTCTCACGAGCAGCCACATATTGGAAGGGTTGAAGTAGGAAACAGTGCCAGTAGTATCGAGTTGACGGAATGCTTTGAAGTCACCAGTGGTGTTCGTGTCCTTGTTGCCTGAGAGGTAGAGGACGGAACCGTTGATCTTGCCCGGGCCGGCTTCAACCTTGGCGATGGCGGAACCGGCAAAAGCACTCAGCTTCCTGGTGTCAGAGAAATCGCCGAACTGGTAGGCCAGAAAGCCACTCAGGGCTGCGGGGCCGACTTTAACACTCGCGTTAGCACCGAGCATGTGCAGCAGGTTGTAATTTGTAGTCGGATCGCTGATTACTGCAGCTGAACCTCTGTCATTCTGTACGTTGTAGTAGGAACCACCGACGACGATATCTTTAGTTATGGCAAATTTACCGTCAACAACAATCAGGTCTTGTGACTGCTTGCCCGGCAGTATCTCGCTGGATGCTAATACATTCTTGGCGACGAAGTTGTTGTCCCCGATACGGAACCAACCCAACGTAGGTGTGAAGGGGCCAATTTTTGCTGATGCTACTGCGCCCGCGCCGTCAAAGTTGCCGAAGACACCCTGAAAAGCATCGTTGAAGGGCTGGATGCCGACCTTCATGTTGACGGGAGTTGCCGGGATGTTGAAGTCTAGGTAGACGTTCTTCATTTCGAGAGAGACCCTGTCTGCGTCGAGGCCGCCACCGTCGCCGATAGGATACTTGTTTGAGGCGCCAGCGGCATTCGAGGCGTTAGCGGATGTCTTCGAGGTGTCCTGCCCTCCGAAGCGTGCATCGAGTTCGAAGTGCGTAACCAGTTTCAGGTCATCGTTTGCCTTCGCGATGTACATGAGGCGAGCCCTTTGCTCGACGAAGAAGGTGTCCCTTGCATTCTTCTGCAGGTTGAAGGTTGACCCACCCGTTTCGGCGTTGGACTCAAAGGCGAACAGTCTGTACAGGCCGTGGAACTCGTTTTCCAGCGCCATTGCCGGTACCGCGGTTGCTGCGGTCAGTGCGCCTACTGCTGCTACTGCCAGTATCGTCTTTTTAAAGCTCATTGTTATCCTCCTTGGTTTGATGTTCGGCTGCGATTGAATTGCAATGATCGGACTGTTTCTCCATTTCGACTGCATGGATAAGCAATTCCACCTCTAAAAAAAAGGCTCTTACTCCCCACCTTTATGCCGTTAGAGCAGGGGGGGAGTTAAGAGCCTTTGGATTCAATTCTTTATCAAGTCTATGCGTCAGCAATGATCAATCCCTCGCTTGGAAAACGGCGCAGTTTTGCCTGTCAATTAGTGCTGCATCTCCCATTAACAAAACCAGTGTTATATAAAACTGGGGTCACTATATAATTTTACAAACAAAAGTCAATAAAAAAATGGATCTTCATCTGATTGTGACAATGCGCGTCGGTAACTGGCCGGCGCTACTGGCAGATTTCGGTGAGGACGCCGCCGCTGCTTTTCGGGTGGATAAAGGCGATCCGAGCGCCATGGGCACCCTCGCGCGGTACCATGTCGATCATCCTGGTGCCGGAGGCCGTGAGCTTCGCGATGGCCCTCACGATGTCGTCAACGCCGTAGGCGACGTGGTGCACCCCGGGGCCGTTTTTTTCCAGAAACTTGGCGACCGGGCTTTCGGTCGAGGTCGGCTCCAGGAGTTCAATCTTGGATTCGCCTATGACTAAAAAGGCGACTTTCACTTTCTGGCTGGCAACCTCCTCGGTCCCGGTGAGAGTCATGCCGAGGGTGTCGCGGTAATAGGGAAGAGCCTCTTCGATGGAGACGACGGCTATGCCAATGTGGTTGATTTTTGTCAGCATGGGTGAATCCTCTTTAACTTACCGGAACGAGACTCTGAGAAGAATAGACTTAAAATTGTTAACTGCAAGCGCCTATTCGTTTTTTTTGTGGACCAGCCGCTTTTTGTCGATTGGTTGTCAGATGCATGACGGAAATAAGGACGCATAACCGATAGCATAACAGATTGCCTCAAACACAGAACCGCATCTGGTACAGATAAAATTAAGACTAACTGAACCTCCCCTTATTGCATCGCAATAGGGGGAGGTTCAGTTAGTAAATTCAAAATAATACAGCTACGAGGTTGCAGCGTATTTTCAATCGCAACCTGGATTATCTTTTCGGAGCATGGTTCTCTTTGTGGCTGGGTTTTCCGTTCCGACTCGCCTTTGACTTCAGAGCACCACCGTTTCCCGATGGATGCCGAAGACTCCCCGGAGGACATTCGCGATCTCCCCGAGCGTGGCGTAGCACTTCACCGCGTCGAGTATGAAGGGCATCAGGTTGTCCGTCCCTCTTGCCGCTCCCTCCAGGGCCTGGAGCGTGGCCGCCACCCGGGCGTTGTCCCGTTCCGCCTTCACCCGCGCGAGCGCCTTCTTCTGGTTCACCTCAACCTCTTCCTTGACCCGTAAAAGCCCCTGCGGAGCCCCTTCCTCGACGGTGAACTTGTTCACCCCGACGATGATGGTCTCGTTTTTCTCGATGGCGCGCTGGTAGGCATAGGCGGAATCCTGGATCTCCTTTTGCTGGAATCCGCGGGAGATCGCCTCGACCGCTCCTCCGAGCGCGTCGATGCGCTCGATGTAGGAAAGCGCCTCCTTCTCGATCTTGTCGGTAAGCGCCTCCACCAGGAAACTGCCGGCCAAGGGGTCGACGGAGTCGGCGACGCCGGACTCGTAGGCGATTACCTGCTGGGTGCGCAGAGCTATGCGCACCGATGCCTCGGTCGGCAGCGCCAGGGCCTCGTCGCGCGAGTTGGTGTGCAGCGACTGGGTCCCGCCCAGCACCGCTGCGAGCGCCTGCAGGGTTACCCGCATGATGTTGTTGTCCGGCTGCTGCGCGGTCAGGGTGCATCCCGCGGTCTGGGTGTGGAAGCGGAGCATGAGGGAGCGCGGGTCCTTGGCGTGGAAGCGGTCGCGCATGATCCTCGCCCACATGCGGCGGGCGGCCCGGAATTTCGCCACCTCCTCCAGAAGGTCGTTGTGCGCGTTGAAGAAGAAGGAGAGACGCGCGGCGAACTGATCCACCTCGAGGCCCGCCTTCACGGCGGCCTCCACGTAGGCGATCCCGTCGGCCAGGGTGAAGGCGACCTCCTGCACGGCGGAGGATCCCGCCTCGCGGATGTGGTAGCCGGAGATGCTGATGGTGTTCCACTTGGGGACGAAGTCCTTGCAGTAGGCGAAGATGTCGGTGATGATCCGCATCGATTCCCTGGGCGGGTAGATGTAGGTGCCGCGCGCCATGTACTCCTTCAGGATGTCGTTTTGTATGGTCCCGGAGATCTGCTCGGCGGATACCCCCTGCTTTTCGGCCACGGCGATATACATGGCGAGCAGGATTGCCGCTGTGGAGTTGATGGTCATGGAGGTGGAAACCTTGTCCAGCGGTATGCCGTCAAAGAGGATCTCCATGTCGGCCAGCGAGTCGATGGCGACCCCGACCTTGCCGACCTCGCCGCGACTCATCGAGGCGTCGGAGTCGTACCCCATCTGGGTCGGCAGGTCGAAGGCGATGGAGAGGCCGGTCTGTCCCGCGGAGAGCAGGTACTTGTAGCGCTCGTTGGACTCGGCCGCGTTGCCGAAGCCGGCGTACTGGCGCATGGTCCAGAATCTCCCCCGGTACATGGTCGGCTGCACGCCGCGGGTATAGGGAAACTGGCCCGGGAAGCCGAGCTCCTCCTCGTACTCCGGGTACTCGAACTCGGGGGTGTAGCAGCGTTCCAGCTCGATGTCCGAGCTGTTGCGGAAGGATGATTTTCGCTCCGGCGACTTGGCGACGCTTTTCTCGGCGATTTTCTGCCATGCCTGTTTCTTCTCGGAAATGCTCATTATGTTCTCCTGGCCCTAGGTGTAATGGCTTTAGCTTCGGTGCGGACGGATGACAACGGTAATATTCCAACGGGATGCCCAAGGCAAGCAAATTTTTTTCGGCCCGCCGGTCCCTCCAGTTAATGGAACGCTGAAATTTCTTGTTCTATTTTTAGAATGACGATTTGAAATGCAAATTGCCGTTAAAATAGTGACTTGCGGCTGTGATGGCGCCAAACCGAGCGTTTTGGTGTTCTATTTTTGGAGCAATGGTAAAATGACGATTTGATGAGCAAAACGTAAATCTCGCATAACATACCGTTTTATCAGCGGTTATCGTGATTTTATGCTTGAAAAAAACGGTCGGTTTCTTTATATTTCAAAAAAAACGTATACGCCCAGCCCCCGTGGCTTGAGAGGAGAGTTCCCATGCAATGCCCCGTTTGCAAGAATCACGAGCATGTAGGTATCGATTTACGTTCAGGCGGCTTCACTGAAGACCTCGTTGAATGCCGTATCTGCGACACCGTCTGGTCCGTCAATCACGGCGTCATGGCCATTGTCAGGGATCCCCAGGCCGATTCCTTCATGGAGGCGCTTTCCGAATCAGTCGAGGGGGACAATTTCTGTTTCGCCGCGGCGTGACGCGGCTTTTGGTTTGATCGACCCCGGTTTCGCGGCGGAGGCGGTCGGTAAGGCGAGGGCTCCAGATGAGATATCCGGAGCCCTTTTTGCGTTAATTTCAGTAAGCGTTCCGCGCTTGGATCAGAGCACCGCCGTCAGGTACTTGGAGGTGAGGGCGCGTTTTTCCTTCTCCAGCGCGTTGACATCGACCTCGACGAAGATCTCGTCCGGGGTGACCTTGAAGAGCGGCTGTCCCTTGGAGACGATGGTGCCGTCGGCGGAGGTCATCAGGATCTTGTCGATGGTCCCGGAGAAGGGTGCGTAGACCTTGTTGAACATCTTCATGACCTCGACGATGTAGAGCGGCTGCCCCTTCTCGAAGTGCATCCCCTCGGAAACGAAGGCGGGCATGCCCGGCGCTTCCTGGGCGTAGTACATGCCGCCGCAGACGGAGACGATCTCGTCTGCCTTGGTCGCCGGCGGCGGGACCAGGAGCTTTTTCATGCGGGCCTGCAGGTCCGGATCGGTCAGGTACTCGGGAATGGTTATTTCCAGGTCCTCCTCGACGCAGAGGTCCCAGAACTTGGTGTCCTCGCCGATCTGGAACAGGATGCCGAGCAGTTCCAGCCCCGCCTCGTAGCCGAAATGCGAGGAGCGGATCTGCTGCCAGGTCTCGGCGTCGAATCCCCCCTGGGGCTCGTCGTGCTGCAGTATCTCGAAAAGGGTGAAGTACTCGTCCCGGGCCAGGCCGAACTTCTCGCGCAGGGTCCGGGAGAAGCGCAGCGACTGCTGCAGCAGGTCGTTGTCGTGTCCCCAGATCATCTCGGCGGCGGGCTTGTGGGCCCGGTAGTTCATGTGCAGGTACTCGTAGGTCTCGTTGAGCACGCCGAGCGGGTTCCTGAGCCAGACGACCTTGCCGTTGTCGATCCGGAAGTTCTTGGTGTTCATGCTAAGCCAGCCGGATAACAGGTGCGGGTCGCCCAAGAGCCGCTCGATGGGGCGGATGATCAGGGTCCCCTTGCGGTCCAGCAGGGTGGACATGTTCTTCATCTCCCGGGCCTGGGCCTCGGGCTGGCCCGCGTACAGGTCGCCGATCAGCTTGGCGTAGTGCTTCTTCATCTGCAGGAAGGCGTAGACCGGGTCGATCTTGTTGGCGACCTCCTTGAGGGTTCCCACCAGGGTGAGGTAGGGGACCACGAAGCGGGTGGTCGGCTTCGCCATGACGTTTCTTCCCAGGAACCAGTTCACTAGGCCGTAGTGAAACTCGAGGTTGGTGGCGAGGTCGCTCCCCCTGAGCGTGGCGGAGCAGAGCACGTCGGACATCTGCTCGTAGCTGTCCAGCCGGTCGTTCCCCTTGGTGAGCAAGAGCGCGATGTTGGAGTCGTAGGCCCCGGCCACCTTGTACTTGATGAAGAGTCCGGTATCCGGGTTCACCATGCTGATCCCCTGGTCGTCGCGGATCTCGCCATCGACCGGCTTGGACCAGTAGCGGATCATCCCCCCGGCGTGCGGGGAGAGGGAGGCGTCGGTCGCGTTCAGGCGCGCCTCGACGGAGGCGTTGAAGCGGACCACGCGCTCGGGCTTGGGGAGCCGCTCCTTGTGCCGGGCGAGCAGCGCCATGGTTTCCACCAGGCTCTCTACTACGAAAAAGTCGTTGGCGTCAGCGGGGTTTACGAACCTGAGCGAGTAGCAGAGCTCCGTCACCCGGTGCTCCACCTGGATACGGGTGTTCACCTCCATGAAGTAGTGGCGGTCCCGGTCGACGATGCATTCGAAGGTGGAGGCGGAGTCGAGTCCCACCGCTTTTCCGAAGCGCTCGGACTGCTCTTCCATCCTCTGGAGCACCTTCAGGTCGCTCTCCAGCGCCTTCACCTCGTGGGGTTTTTTGTTCGCCTTGGCCCGCGCGATCGCCGCGGCGAGCCCTTCCTGGGTGACCGAGACTTCCAGGAGTTTCTGCTCGTGCATCTGCAGGGAGCAGTCGCGACCGCCAAGGGAGAGGCACCAGTCGCCGTTCCCGATCAGCTGGATCTCGTTATGGCGGGTCTGCTCGATGTTCAGCTCGACCAGGATGTTCTTGTTGTCGCCGACGCCGTTCGCCTTCACCTCGTTCAGGATCTCGCGCACCAGGGTGGGGGCCTCCGCGGCCTCCTTGGCGATCATGGCGTCGCTGGCGTTCTTGGCGTTCAGCAGCGAGGCGCCCAGGAGGCGCTGACCCTTGCCGCCGCCGCCGCCGATCGCCTTCAGGCGGACCCGGCTCTGCGGGTACTTCTTCAGCATGGCGGTGACCTCGGTCTGCACCTGGGCGCAGAGCTCCTCGATGGAGAAGAGGTCGATCCCCTTGTTGTAGGAGGCGTACAGGATGTGGTCTGCCAGATCCTCCAGGGGGAGCTTGCCGTCCGCCAGGATCTTCTTGTCGCATTGGAGGGCGTCGGAGGCGACCAGCGCCAGGAGCTGCTCGCGGGTCGGGTGCTTGCGCACCAGGGCGCGCGCGGTGACGTTGTCGATGCCCGGGGTGACGCTGACGTTCACCGAGAGTGCTGTCCGCTTCGCCTCGTCCTTCTTTCCGGCGCCCGCCTGGGTGGCCGAGCAGGGGCCGATGAATTTGAGCCCCGCCTTTTCAATGGCCGCCACGAACTCGTCGTCCTCGGCCATGAATCCGTAGCCGGCGAAGATGGCGTCGTAGCCGTTGTCCAGGGCGATCCGGATGATCTGGTGGATGCGCTCGACGCGCTCCTCCTTGCTCGCCCCGGTGTAGTCGGGCACGCGGTGCACCCTTTTCGAGTCGGTCAGGGTGCGCAGTTCCGGCGCGAGGGCGTTCGGGTAGACGATGGAGTCCTTTTCGGAAAGGAGGATCCCGAAGTGGGTGATGCCCATCTCGGCGTAGACGTCCATCGCCTCCTTGCGGATCGGTCCCCGGCAAACGATGAGCGGTTTGAGATCCGCGCAGGAAAACGAGGCGACCCACGCGGACGGGGAGTTGCCCAGGCGGCGGTCCCCGTGGATCAGCGGATTATGTGTGTAGTTGTCAGCAGTCTGTGCCATCGGTATCTCCAATCTTAGGTTAAGGTTAAGGTTGAGGTTGAGCGTAAGGCGCAGGCTAAGATTAAGGTTGAGGTTTAGAAAGCCTCACTCAACCTTAACCTCAACCTCAACCTAGGTCTCAACCTAAACCTTAACCTGATTTTTTCTGTCTCAGTGGAACTCGCGCTGCACGGCCTGCATCGGGCCGGCCTTGTAATGGCGCAGGAAGAAGTTCAGGTTCTCGCCGAGCACTTTCCTGAGATCGGTCGGCATGACCAGCGAGGAGATGGAGCCGAGGCTTAGTGCTTCCTTCGGGTTCATCAGCTCTTTTTCGTAGCGCGTGTTGAGGATCGCTTCCTCGTTTTTCAACCAGTCGGCGGCCTCCTTCTCCGCGTCGAGCTTGGCGTGGTCCGCCTTGGCGCCGGCCTCGACCCGCTCCAGGCTGCCGCGCTTCACCCTTTCGATGACTGCGGTCCTCAGCTTTCTCAGTTCGTCCTTGTAGACGAATTCCTTGCCCGCGGGGCCCATGACCGCCAGGCGGGTGGTGGGGAGGGCGAGCACCAGGTCGGCCCCGGTCGGGTAGTTGTTGTATGAGGCGTAGGCGCCGCCGTAGGCGTTCCTGAGGATGAGCAGGATACGAGGCGTCCTGATGTCGACGATGGAGTCGAGCATGGCGCGTCCGGCCTGGACGATGCCGCGGGTCTCCTGCTCGCGCCCCGGGAGAAAGCCGGTGGTGTCCTCCATGAAGATCATCGGAATGTTGTAGATATTGCAGAAGCGGTTGAAACGGGCGATCTTGTAGGCCGCGTCGCAGTCGATCTGGCCCGAGTCCACCGCGGAGTTGTTGGCGACGAAGCCGACCACGTTGCCGCCCAGACGCCCGAAGGCGGTGACCACGTTCCTGGCCCGGTCCCGCTGCATCTCGAAATAGTCGCCGTGGTCGCAGATCTGCTGGATGATGATGGACACGTCGAACGGCGTGTTGAAGCCGGTCGGGGAGTTGAACGCCTTCTTGAGCAGGGTGTTGATCTCCCAGGTCTTCCGGTCCAGGGGATCGGTGGTCTTCTGGTAGCTCGCCATGACGGAGTTGTTGTCCGGCAGGTAGTTCAAGAGCTGTATGGCGGTTCTCAGGGCCCCGACCTCGTCCTCGACGGTCAGGTCGGCGACGCCGGATTGGCCGTGCACCTTCGGTCCACCCAGGTCCTCGGGGGTGACGTCCTCGCCGAGCACGCTCTTCACCACGCCGGGACCGGTGAGGCCGAAAAAGGTGTCCTTGGGCTGGATGACGAAGCTCCCCTGGCGCGGCAGGTAGCTCCCGCCACCGGCGTTGAAGCCGAACATGCACATGATGCTCGGCACCACGCCGCTTATCTTCCTGAGGGCCGTGAAGGCCTCCGCGTAGCCGTCCAGGCCGCCGACCCCGGCGGGCACGAAGGCGCCGGCGCTGTCGTTCATGCCGATGACCGGGATCCCTTTCTCGCCGGCCATGTAGAAGAGGCGGGCCAGTTTGTTGCCGTTGGTGGCGTCCATGGAACCGGCGCGCACCGTGAAGTCGTGCCCGTAGACGGCGACGTCGCGGCCGTGGATGTTCAGGATGCCGGTGACCAGCGAGGCGCCGTCCAGGTTCTTGCCCCAGTTCTGGAACAGGATGTTCGGCTCCTCCTCGGTGAGCACCCGGATCCTCTCCCAGACGGTCATCCGCTTCTTGAAGTGCTGTTTTTCGATCTGGTCGATGCTGACCGATTTGATGGGGCGCTGGATCAGGTCGTGCCCGGCCTGCATCGCCTCCTCATAGCCGCCCGTGGCGCGGGAGATTTCGCCGGGAATGTTGAACTCGACCTTTTCGGCCGCGTCGAAGGGGTTTTTCAGCGAGGGCTTGATAGTTTTATTGGGCATTTCGGGCATCCTTCCGGTAGTCGGTATTTTTAAACTGAAGCTCTATTGCTGCGAAACTCATTGCAATCCTCCCGTTAGGTACATCGAAAAGTTTCCCACGGTTTAGGCCGGGTCTGGACCGTATCCGGTGACCCCCCTGCCGTTCGCGTAAAGTGAGCCGGGATAACAAACAGACGTGCCTTGACGCGGTCTCTGGATGGAGCCGCGGCAATAAACGACCGTGATAAGGTGCTGCGCGAACAGGAAGGGGTGCCGTGGTTGGAGAGGTGCTTTTTATTTCTTATAGGTAAACCCCCGGCTTTGCCGGGGGACTCCCAGAGTTCGACTTATGCGGCAATACGCTTCCCCCCCCAATAAACACCTTCGTATCCCAACTGAGATGCCAGGGTTCTGGGGTTTTGACTTTATCCGATTGCGGTCAGCCCCCTTTGAGGGGGCAGCAATCGTAATACCTCCGGCTTTGCCGGAGGATAGTTATTTTAAAACCGGGGTATAAGCAAGCTGAACCCGTTCTTCTGCGATGGCGTCTGGCGCACCCTCTCCGGCGGGAGGAATTGAATAGCCCGTGGCTTCGGGGGTGCGTTGGTCTTGGCGCCGAATGACCGCTTTATGAATAGAACTGATGTTTTATTGAAAAGAAGTACGCCATGTTCATAAAGATTTGCTTGGCAAATGTCAATAAAAAAACGACGTATACGTTGATAGCGGCGCAATAACGGCCTGTTGCGGAGCTGGTGCGGCGTGGGTATTTTGGCGGGTGATATTCCCCTTGTCAGCGCCTGATCTTGCGGGCCAGCAGTTCAACGGTGTGCAGTACCCGCGTTGTATCGCCCGCCTGTTTCAGTCCGTCGGAGAGTTGCATGATGCATCCCGGGCATCCGGTGACGACGGCGTCCGCTCCCGTCGCATGAATGGCCGCGGTCTTCCCGGCGTTGATCTTCAGCGAGCTTTCGTAGTGATAAACGTTGAAGGTGCCGCCCAGGCCGCAGCAGCGGTCGGCCCCTTCCATCTCGACCAGTTCGATCCCGGGTGTCCCGGTGAGTAGCGCGCGCGGTTCCTTGCCGATTCCCGCGGTCCTGTGGTGGCAGGGGTCGTGATAGGTGACGCGGAGCGACTCGCCGACCCCGGTCAGTTCCGGATCGAGGCCGAGCTTCTGCAAAAGGACCGCGGCGTCCACCGTTTTGTCGGCCAGCGCCTGGAGCCTGCTCTTCAGTTCCGGGTTCCTCTTGCCGATGACCAGCGGGTAGAGTTTGTGCAGGGCGCCGCCGCAGGTGGCGCAGGCGGTTACCACGTAGTCGGCCTGGAAGCTCTCGATGGCTTTCAGATTCAGTTCGGCGAGTTCGCGCACCGTGTCCAGGTCGCCGCCGGACATGCCGGGGAGGCCGCAGCACTGCTGAGCCTTGGGGATGATGACGGTGCAGCCCAGGTGCCTGAAGAGCGCGAGGATGGATTCTCCGATCTCGGTATACACGAAGTTGGTCATGCAGCCGACGAAGAAGACGATCCGTGGCTTCCCCGGCTCCCCCTCGATGATCTCGGTGTGGCGATTCATGAAAGGCTTTTTGGCGATTTGCGGGATGTGGCGGCTTTTGCCCAGAAACGGCATCGGGAAGCGCAGCCGGAGGCCCGAGGTGGCCGGGACTTTCCGGAAGAAGAGTGGGCCGAGCACCGCGGCGGCGAGCGCCCCCAGGTTCATCAGCCTGCGGTTCTTGATGATCCGGCCCACCGCCTGATGGAAGGTGGTGAGGCCGCGTTTTTGGGCCAGCGCTTCCCGCGCCGCGATGACGATCTCGTCGGTCGGCACCTGGTTCGGGCATTTGTCCACGCAGCTGCCGCACAGAAGGCACTTGGACATGGCGGCGTAGGTTCCGTCGTCCAGGGTGATGTCCCCCTTCATGATGTGCTGGGCCAGGGCGATCTTGCCCCGTGCCACAGCCGGTTCCCTCTGGAAGACGGTGAAGGCGGGGCAGTTGGCGCGGCAGGCGCCGCACTTGACGCACTTCTTCATCTCGTCTTCCACGCGCTTGAGCGGGTCGATCTTATGCTTGGTCATCTAAAAGCTCGCTTTGAGGCAATTGACAATGGACAATTGACAATGAAAAGTCATTTGCTCTCTATTATTAGATAGTTACTGTTCGCTAGTTCTGGTCGCCGGCTACTGCCAGCCTTTCGTTGTCAATTGCCAATTGTCAATTGTCAATTGATTTCCAACGGCAGCATCTTCCCGGGGTTCAGGATGTTCTTCGGGTCGAGCGCCCGCTTGATGGCGCGCATGGCGGCGATCTGGTCGCTTGACAGCTCCATCGGGATGAACGGCTGCTTGGAAAGTCCGACGCCGTGCTCCCCGGACATGGTGCCTCCCAGGTCGAGCGCCGCCTGAAACACCTCCTTGATCGCCTGGTGCGCCTTCTCCTCTTCACCCGGCACCGACTTGTCGATCATGATGTTGACGTGGATGTTGCCGTCCCCCGCGTGTCCGAAGTTGACGATCGGGATGTCGTAGCGGTTCTGGATCTGTTCGATGCGTCGGATCACGTCGGGAACCCGGCTTCTCGGCACCACGATGTCCTCGTTGAACTTGTCCGGGTTCACGTCGCGAAGCGATGGCGATACCAGGCGGCGCACCCGCCAGAGCTCCTCACCCTCCGCCGCGTCCTTGGCGACCCGGAACTGGACCAGGCCGAGCGGTTTGATGAGGTCGTGGATCTGGCCCGCCTGCTTCTCTATCAGGTCCCGGTCGCCGTCCACCTCGATCAGCAGCACGGCCCTTCCCTCGATCGGTATGCCGAGGTTGTAGCGGCGCTCGACGCAGGTAAGGGTCGCGTGGTCCATGAACTCGAGGGTGGTCGGGATGATCTTCCCCTTGATGATGGTGGAGACGGCACGCGCGGCGCCGTCGATGGAATCGAACACGGCGAGCATGGTCTTCTTGGCGTCGGGGTAGGGGAGCAGCTTGAAGATGATCTTGGTGATCACGCCGAGCGTTCCCTCCGAGCCGCAGATCAGCTTGGTCATGTCGTAGCCGACCACGCCCTTGACCGTTTCGCCGCCGGTCCGGATCACCTCGCCGGTCGGAAGCACCAGCTCGAGTCCCATGACGAAGTCCTTGGTGACCCCGTACTTAACTGCGCGCGGGCCGCCGGCGCACTCGGCGACGTTGCCGCCCAGGGTGGAGAATTTGAGCGACGCGGGGTCGGGCGGGTAGAAGAGTCCGAGCTTTTCCACCGCGATCTGGAAGTTTTCGGTCACCACCCCCGGTTCCACCTCGGCCACCAGGTTGTCGGTATCGATCCTGAGGATCCTGTCCATCCGTGTGGTGACCAGCACCACTCCGCCACCCTTGGGGAGCGCGCCCCCGGTAAAGCCGCTTCCGGCGCCCCTGGGGAACACCGGGAACCCTTCCCGGTTGGCGAGCAGGAGAATTTGGGACACCTGGGCGCTTCCGTCCGGATGCACCACGCAGTCGGGGAGGAATTCCATCTGGGTGGCGTCGTAACCATAGCAGATCATGTCCTGCGCCTCGGTGGCGACGTTCTCCCGGCCGACGATTTCTCTCAATTTTTCCAGTATGCGTGCGTCAAGCATCAATTGTCCTTTTAAGGTTACGGTTTGTTGTCAGATCCTGCCGGCTAGGCCCGGACACCGGCAGCCCCGTGACTTAGAGGCTGGACTCTAACAGGTAATTGCCTCTGTTTGTTCAGCACTGCTCCACTCCTTTTGCAAGAGGGAGACATCTCGTATCCTATCTCACCGGAAGAAGTGTCAGCAAGGGGATTTGTATCTGCCAGAGAATGGTATCCGTTAGCTACTTTGCGCCCTCATAATCAAAATAACAAGGGTTCAATGGCCAGGTTACCTGTCGGGCTGAAAGGCGCCAAGACGCGGTATGCCCGCAACCCAATGCTTCCTGTTCGATGACTCCCCGACTCCCGATTCCCTAGCCCCCAGCCCTTACTGCTCTTCCAGCACCGGGAGCACGGTCCCCCCCTCGGGGATCAGGTAGGCGGTGAACCCCTCCGGAAGCATGGGGAGCGCCAGGTCGAGGGCGAGGCTAACTGTTTGGGCCGGGATCATCCCCATGGCGCAGACCTCTTCGGGTGCAAGCTTTGAGACCAGCACGATCCGGAAGCGCTCCGCTTTTTCCTTAACGGACCAGGCGGTCTGTCCGTTGATCTCGTAACGCTTCCGGAGCGCCGATTCCAGGAGGCCGCAGGTCGGGTAGCGGAACCAGTCGAAAAAGGTGGCGTTGCCGTAGCCGTCGCGGCACTCGGCCAGAAGGAGCATCACGCCGCCCGGCTTGAGGGCCCGGCTGGCGTATTCCATCGACTTGTGGGCCTGGATCAGGTTGATGTCCTTCGGGAAGCCGCCGCAGGAGACCACCACGAGATCGGCCTTTTCCCGTATCGGATAGGAGAAGAGCTGCGCGTAAAAGCGGCAACCCGCCAGATGCGCCTCACGCCAGTCGCCTGCGAAGGCCGCCAGGATCCTTTTATCCGGGGTGAGGACGGTGTTCAGAATGAAGTCGGGCGGCCGCATTGCGCACGCCTCGAACATCGCCTCGTGCACCGGGTTCCCCTCCAGGACCCCCGTGACGGCTTTGGGGTGCCTGCCGCTCCCCTCGCCCTGGTTCAGCAGGGCGAAATGGCTCGCCAGGCAGCTTCTTCGGCTGGATACGCCGGGGAGCAGGCTCTTTCTCCCGCCGCCGAAACCTGCGAAATAGTGATAGGTCACCGCGCCGGTCAGGATCAGCCGATCCGCCAAGGCGACGCTACGGTTCAGCTCCACCGGGATGCCGCGACTGGTCTCCCCGAGATAGACCAAGGCGCCCGGGTCGTCGCAGTCGTGGTCGGTGACCCGGATCCTGCCGTACAGTTCTCCGACGATCCTTTTCTGCTCGGTTTGGGTCTGTTTCCGGTGGATGCCGAGAGCTATGACGATCTCGATGTCCCGGTCCCTGACGCCGGCGTCGTTTAGCCGCGCCACCAGGAGCGGGAGGTGGATCTCGCTGCCGGTCGGCCTGGTGATGTCAGAGGTGACGATCACCACCTTCTCGCCGGGGCGAAACTGGGACAGAGCCTGCGAGCAGTTCTCCAGGGCGTCTGCGACCAGCTGGGCCGGGGTGCCGGCGGGCTCGCCGGTCCGGGGGCGGATAACAGCGAGGACCCGCTCTGGCGCGAGCTGCAGGGGAAAGCTTAGGTCTCCGCACTTAAGATCGATCATGCGCGTTATGATTACATATCCGGTCTCCAATGCGCAACTGTTTAGACCAACCAGGAGCGCGGGGCGCAACGGACCCGGTGAGCGCCGATCCAGCCGGAACGGAAACGAGTGGCAGCAAGCTGGAATTACATTCGGAATTAGGCACCAAACAAGTCAGGTGAAAACAAAACCTTAATAGAACGCGGATGACGCGGATCGAGCGGATTAACGCAGATAATAAACCAAGCCAGGGGGTAAACCTTTCCGGCTTTAGTCCGCGAAAATCCGCTCAATCAGATGTGCATCCGCGTTCTGTTGCCTTGCGTGATTCCAATCCCAATAGAGACTACTTTCACCTGCGAGAACGCTCACGCAAGGTGAAAGGGATGGATGGGCCGAGCGTGTAATTAGCGCGAATCATGAAAAAGGGTTGACAAAAGGGGCCGTTTCCGATAACAATCACCCGTTTTTGTGACGCTATTTCTCATGCACGCCTTGTAGAGGCATATCTATAAATAGGAGGATCTTTTTAATGGAACAGTATGCAGTAGTCTTCGCCCTGGCCTGCGCCGCGGCGGCAGTGGCCTACGGTCTTTTCTCGGCCCAGTGGATTCTGGGGCTTCCCCAGGGGAACGAGCGGATGCGGCAGATCGCGGCAGCCATCCAGGAAGGGGCAGGGGCCTACATGAAACGCCAGTACACCATCATCGCCGTGGTCGGCGTGGTCATGTTCGTGGCGCTTTTCGCTACCCTCGGCTGGAAGACCGCTGTCGGTTTCGCGGTCGGCGCGCTCTTCTCCGGCCTCACCGGCTTCATCGGGATGTTCGTCTCGGTCCGTGCCAACGTGAGGACGACCGAGGCTGCCAAGTCCGGCATCCACAAGGCCCTGAACGTCGCTTTCAAGGGCGGCGCCATCACCGGCATGCTGGTGGTCGGCCTCGGCCTCCTCGGCGTGGCGGGCTACTACATGGTGCTCCTTAAGCTTATGCCGGGCGCTCCA
>Ga0209125_1001309_pt1 | contig 23940 bp, 20 predicted proteins | sample BarGraIncub1131A_FD_184503 | JGI IMG/M metagenome (GOLD analysis project Ga0209125, IMG submission 184503) | Arctic peat soil microbial communities from Barrow, Alaska - Barrow Graham LP Incubations 11-31A (SPAdes) (version 2) | ecosystem: Environmental > Terrestrial > Soil > Wetlands > Peat... | reverse complement strand
GAACTGAAACCGAAACTTCTGGTTATCGGAGAAATTGAACTATTAAGATATGAAATGCCTGAAATAGAGTTAAGGATCGTTTGCAGTAAAGGAACTTACATTCGCGCATTAGCCAGAGATATTGGCCTGGCCCTCCACAGTGGCGCCTATCTGACCGGATTAAAGCGAACCCGGATAGGCAAATATACAATTGATCAGAGTTTAGACCTGACAGAACTTTCTGATATGCTGACTTCTTATTTTCAGGAAAAGATAATTTCCACAATTTAAAACATATAAATGTCATCAACAATGAAGCTCTCGAAATTTAAGTACAATTTGCCCGATGAATTGATCTCCCTTCATCCATCGAAGAATCGGGACGAATCCAGGTTACTTGTATTAAACCGTCAAACCGGCGGCATTGAGCATAAGATTTTCAAAGATGTTATTGACTACTTTAATGACAAAGATGTTATGGTATTCAATAACACCAAAGTATTTCCTGCAAGACTCTATGGAAACAAGGAAAAAACAGGCGCACAAATTGAAGTATTTTTGCTGAGAGAGTTAAATCGTGAGCTTAGGCTTTGGGATGTTTTGGTTGACCCTGCCAGGAAAATAAGAATAGGCAACAAACTGTATTTTGGTGATGATGATCTGTTGGTTGCTGAGGTGATTGATAATACAACATCCAGAGGCCGGACGCTTAGGTTCCTCTTTGACGGTACCTATGAGGAATTCAAGGAGACCTTGTTCAAGCTGGGTGAAACTCCACTTCCAAAGATAATTAACCGCCCGGTTGAAGAAGAAGATGCCCACAGGTATCAGACCGTTTTTGCAAAACACGAAGGAGCGGTAGCGGCTCCTACTGCAGGACTTCACTTTAGCCGTGAATTGCTGAAGCGGCTTGAAATCAAAGGTGTAAATTTCGCCGAGATCACCCTGCATGTCGGTTTAGGCAATTTCAGAAGTGTTGATGTTGAGGATCTTACTAAGCACAAGATGGATTCTGAACAAATTTGGATCAAAGATGATGCAGTGAGTATTGTCAATACTGCAAAAGAAGAAAAGCATCGTGTTTGCGCTGTGGGTACCACTGTTATGAGAACGCTAGAAACCTCCGTTTCCACCAATGGGATGCTTAAACCATTTGAGGGGTGGACCAACAAGTTCATCTTCCCGCCGTATGATTTTAGTGTGGCTGACAGCATGATTTCCAACTTCCACCTGCCTCTCTCTACGCTATTGATGATGGTAAGCGCCTTTGCGGGATACGACAACCTTATGAACGCTTATAAAGAAGCGATCACAGAGAAATATCATTTCGGAACCTATGGAGATGCGATGCTGATTATTTAGCCTATTTTTTAACTCTTTCGGAATAGGACCGGTCGCGGGTGTCAACTTTAATCACATCACCCTGATTGATAAACAAAGGAACCATGATGGTTGCGCCAGACTCTACAGTAACTGCTTTCAGTGCTGTTGAGGAAGCAGTATTGCCGCGCTCGCTCGGTTCTGCGTATGTAATTTCCAATTCAATAAAAGGAGGAAGGTCAACAGATAGTGGAGTTTCAGATTCAGCGTGATAGGTGATTTCTACAGTCATTCCTTCCTTCATCAGGTCCGCATTTTCGACCATTGCAGCTTCTATCGTAACCTGCTCGAAGGTCTCAGTATTCATAAAGTTGTAACCATTTTCATCCTTGTAAAGATATTGATAGGGTCTCCTCTCCACTCTGACTGTGTTTATTTTCGTGCCGCCTGAGAAGGTATTATCAATTACCCTGCCGGTTTTCATGTTTTTTAGTTTTGTGCGAACAAAGGCTGGTCCTTTGCCTGGTTTAACATGCTGAAAACTCACAATCTGAAATATCTGATCATTGAATTCAATGCATAATCCATTACGAAAATCCGCTAAAGTTGCCATTATCCTTTAAATTTGAACGTTAAAAAACTATCTTTAAATTTTTTTGCAAAAGTAGTCAAATTCATTCAAACCAGAAAATTGTTAGAAATGTTGGGGACATTCACCAATCTAAACCTGACCTATACTAATTGGATCCTTGTTGCATTATGCGCCATGTTGATAGGTATGTCCAAAACAGGTGTACCTGGTGTTTCCATGATTGTAGTCCCTGTGATGGCCATGATATTTGGCGGAAAGGCTTCGACAGGCGTTTTACTGCCTATTCTCATCACAGCCGATGTTTTTGCGGTTTCCTATTATTATCGTCATGCCGAGTGGAAGCCCCTGTTAAAAGCTCTCCCATGGGCCTTGATTGGGTTAATCGCAGCACTCTTTATTGGTGCCGCAGTAAATGATCATCAGTTTAAACAAATAATTGCGATTTCTGTCTTATTTTCTCTTATCCTGATGGTATGGAATGATAAGCTTAACAACCAAAATAATTTCTCTGGTCAGCCTGCATTTGCAGCTGTTTTTGGTGTCCTCGGAGGCTTCGCCACGATGATGGGTAATGTTGCTGGACCAGTTTTTGCCATATATCTGCTTGCCCTGCATCTCACCAAGAAAAATTATATCGGTACTACCGCTTGGTTCTTCGCTATCATCAACCTCACCAAATTGCCACTGCAATTTTTTGTTTGGAAGAATATTCATGCTGAATCCATACTGGTAGACTTTTTAGCTATTCCATTTGTGATACTTGGCGCTTATGCCGGTATTAAGGTTGTACGCAGGATAAATGAACTGACCTATCGTTGGGTGGTCATTGTGATCACATTTGTCTCCGCACTGCTGATATTTATTTGATTATAAATCATACGATTTTAACTTCTTATTATATACCCATGAGCAAATTATATACCCATGAGCAAATATTCAGACCAACCGAAAATGAAAATGTGTGTATTAGATTAGCTGTTTTTCGTTTACTTACGACCATTTGAAACAAATTATTATCAGATGCATCTTTTGATCTCGCCTAGTTCAGACCCTTTCAAGAATCTTGCAATAGAGGAATATCTTCTTAAAAGCAGTTCTGAGGATTTCATATTTCTTTATGTAAACCGTCCGTGTGTGGTCGTCGGTAAACATCAGATAACAACTAAAGAAATAGATTCACAATATACTTTTAGGAATAACATTCTAATTGCCAGAAGATTATCTGGAGGCGGTACAGTGTTTCATGATGAAGGCAACCTGAATTTTAGTTTTATAAGTAATGTTCCACCAGGTTCATGCGCCTTATATAGGACCTTAACAGAACCGATTATTCGATTCCTTCAAGAGGAAGGTGCTGCTGTCTCTTTAACAGAAAGGAACGATATCATGCTTTCGGACAGCAAGGTTTCAGGCAGCGCCATGCATGTATATAAAAATAGGGTTTTAGCGCATTGCACCTTGCTGATTGACTGCAGCTTAATAAATCTCTCGTCCTCCCTTCAAACCAAACCTGAAAGATTTTTGGATAAATCTATTGCTTCAGTCCGATCAAAAGTAGCAAACCTATCAGATAATTATCCCTATTTCTCTGTGTCAAACGCCATTGACAAATTCACTGAATATATTATGCATGAAAATAGAGGCAGTTCATTTCTTTCGATTTCTGAAGAGGATCAGTTTCATATCAACCTATTAGCATCTGAAAAATATTCCACTCATGAATGGATATATGGCTATTCTCCAAAATATACTTACAAAAATAGTCTGGAATACAACGGAAATATCTTGAAATATAGACTTGAAATAGAAAAAGGCATCATTAAAAACGTACAGATTGAATCAATCGATCAGCTTACCAGTACTATTGAATTAGAATTGAATACGTTAATTGGAAGACCACATCATATTTTTGCGTTTCCTGTGCATGATGTAAACCTGCTTCTAACTGATTTTAGCAGGCTACTTATAAACTCGCTCTTTTAGGTATTTTCAGATAAGAAGTAATCAAATATTTTCTTACTTCGGTCCTTTCCGACTACACTCTCCAACTCAATTATCGGGGCTTTCTTTACGTTCTCTACCGATTTAAAGTACGTTAACAATTTTTCAACTGTATGAGTCCCAATTCCTGCAATTTTTTGCAAAGAAGAAGATGTGAAGTTCTGAGATCTTTTGTTTCGGTGAAAAGTTATACCGAAACGATGCGCTTCATCCCGAAGATGCTGCAGAATTTTTAATGTCTCTGATTTCTTATCCAAATAAAGTGGCACATTGTCATTGGGGAAATACAGTTCTTCGAGTCTTTTGGCGATTCCAATGATAGCGATTTTATCCTGTAATCCTATTTTTTGTAAAATTGTATAGGCAGCAGAAAGTTGTCCTTTACCTCCATCAATAACTATTAAATCAGGCAGTTGATTGCCTTCATTTAATTGCCTTCTATACCTTCTTTCAACGACCTCTTCCATAGAGGCAAAATCATTGGGCCCCTCTACTGTTTTGATATTAAAATGTCTATATTGAGATTTAAATGGTTGCCCGTCTTTAAATACGACGCAGGAAGACACAGGGTAATTACCTGAAATGTTTGAGTTATCAAAACATTCAATGATATGAGGCAGGTTTTTTAGCTGCAAATCGCTTTGAATCCTTTCCAACAGCCGTTTTTTCTTAGTCACCGGAGATTTGACGGATTCATTTTTCGCCCTTTCCAACATGAACAATCGGCCATTACGTTCGCACAATTCAAGGATTTTCCTCTTTTCGCCAATTTGTGGGATGGAAATTTTAATGCTTGAAAGTTTGTAACCTATTTGAAAAGGTAATAGGATTTCTGTAGACTTCGAATTGAAAAGCTTCCTAATTTCAATGATGCAAAATGAAAGAATATCCTCCTTCAATTCATCGAATTTCTTTTTCACTTCCAGCAAATAGCTGTTGACAATTGATCCATCCACAATCCTAAAGTAATTTACATACGCATTTTTTTCGTCCTCATGAAATGAAAAAACATCTAAATTGGTAAGTGTAGCGCTGCAGACCAATGATTTACTCTTGTAATTTTCTAATATCTGAATCTTTAACTTATATTGATTTGCTTTCTCAAAATCATATTGATTTGCCGCCTCCTGCATTACTGTATTGAGATAATTAAACACAGGATTCAAAGTACCGCCCAGAATTGCCCTTGCGTTGGCAATATCATTGTTATAATTAATCCGGGTATAGAGGTTTTCACATGGTGCATTACAATTGCCTATCTGAAATTCCAGACATCTTTTGAATTTTTGAGCTAAAATATTGTTCTCAGAAAGAAGAAGTTTACAATTTCTGATTGGGAAGATCTGTTTGATTACTTCTAGAATGGTTTTGGCCATAAACACTGAAGTATATGGCCCAAAATAGAATGATCCGTCCTTATATATCTTTCTGGTATAGAAAATTCTTGGGAACGATTCGTTTTTTACACAAATCCAGGGAAATGTCTTATCGTCCTTTAGTAAAATATTATATTTGGGTTGGTGCTTTTTGATCAGACTATTTTCAAGAATAAGTGCATCCTCTTCATTGTCGACAATTATGTGCCTGATCTTTTCTATTTGGCGAACGAGGATTTCCGTCTTTCTATTATCGTGATTCTTTAAAAAATAGGAAGAAACTCTCTTCTTTAGATTTTTTGCCTTTCCAATATAGATGATTTTATCTTCCTTGTTATAGAAATGGTATACGCCTGGATTTGCCGGCAATCTTCTTAAAATTTCCAGAAGCTGGCCTGGTACCTCAGTTTTCATCCTAATAACCTAAATTTGTTTTTAAGGAAGGTACAATTGAAATATAATATCTCAATACCCGAATATTCAACCCCACATTCAGACTTAATTGATCGATCAAAAATGAATTAGCGACCAGACTGGTACCCCTTCCCGGATATGTTCACGGCCATTTAAGGAATCCAATTCAACAAAGAAATTAGCATAAACCTTCTTCACTCCAAATTTTCTCACCAAGTCAATGGCCGCATTTACTGTTCCGCCTGTAGCCAATAAATCATCATGAATAAGAACTACATCATCTTCATTCAATGCGTCAGTATGAATCTCTAAAGAATCTGACCCATATTCAAGTTCATAAGATTGATTATATGTTTCGGCTGGCAATTTACCAGGCTTGCGAATCGGAATAAATCCAGCATGCAATCCAATCGCCAGGGAACTTCCCAAGATAAATCCTCTGGATTCTATTCCAATTACTTTGGTAATGCCATGCATTTCATAATAATCTGTTATCTCTTCAATAATAAATTTCAAGATCTCCTTGTCTTTAAAGGCCGTAGATACATCCTTGAATTGAATCCCTTCCTTAGGGAAATTTGGAATGTTTCGAATTGATTGTCTAACTTCCTCCAGTATAATTTTCATACGTATATAATTTGTTTTTCCTTTTGCCGCATGGAACCCTCAGGGCAGCATACATATTCTTTTGAAGCTTTATCTCATGAGGGTTTCACTCGTAAATATTTTTGAATATCTGTAAGTACTCATGTAACTCACAAACTAACGGTGCGTTTAGAATTTGTCTTTCAATGGTCGCATGGAATCGAAGATCAGCGAAGCTAATACCCGCATTATTATTTGGGGTTGGTGTGAATATTTGCGATTGGTATTTCATGCTTGTGTTAATATTTAATGTTCCACGTGGAACATTACCTTCCCAATAAAATTAATAACACATTAATATCATTAGGAGAAATCCCCGGTATTCTATGTGCTTGTCCAATAGTTTTGGGATTAATTCGCGTCAACTTTTGTCTTGCTTCTGTTGACAATGATTGTATTGTAGAATAATCAAACCTATTTTCAATTACAATATTCTCCAATCTATTCAATTTCCCAGCTATTGAATCCTCCCTCTCAATATATCCTGCATACTTTATCCTTATTTCAGCAACTTCGATTATTTCATTATAAATTGTATCAGGGATCTTGTCGAAATTTTTTAAAATAAAGGGAAATTTTTCCAAAATCTCCTTCAGGGTCACTTGAGGTCTACTAATAATACTATTCAGCCTTGTTTTTTGTTTAATTCCAGCCGACTCGTTTTCAATCAGATAGGTATTAATTTGTTCGGGCAACATTGAAATTCCAGCTATTTGTTTCAGTAAATTATCAATTAATTGAGCCTTTCCCAAATAAATTGCATAAAAATTATCGGGTAATAAACCAAGTTTAAAACCAATTTCGGATAGCCTTTCATCTGCATTATCCTGTCTTAAAATTAAGCGATGTTCTGCCCTACTAGTAAACATTCTATAAGGTTCATCAACACCTTTAGTAACAAGGTCATCAATTAATACACCAATATATGCTTGATTTCTCCCTAAAGTAAATGATTGCAATTCATATGCCTTTTGATGGGCATTTATTCCTGCGACCAAACCTTGAGCGCCAGCCTCTTCATATCCCGTTGTACCATTAATCTGTCCAGCAAGGAATAAATTGGTTATCAATTTAGATTCAAGCGTATGCTCTAACTGAGTAGGATCAAAAAAATCATATTCGATTGCATAACCAGGTCTAATAATTTTTGCATTTTCTAGTCCAGGTACGAAACGAATTGCTCTTTCCTGATTTTCATACGGTAAAGAAGTTGAGAATCCATTAAGATAATATTCAATGGAATTAACCCCTTCTGGCTCCAGATACAATTGATGAGAACTCTTCTCTTTAAAAATTACCAATTTTGTTTCTATACTGGGACAATACCTTGGGCCAAGACTCTTTATAGTCCCATCGAACATAGGTGAAAACTTAAATCCCTTTTCAAGCTCTTTATGAACAAGATCATTTGTATAAGTAATATGACAGTTCATACTTGGAAGTAAGTTATCCTTCCAATAATAATAACTAAACTTTTTACCAGTCTCTCCTTTCTGTTCTTCAAGCTTACCAAAATCAATTGTTCGTTTATCAATTCTTGGTGGTGTACCCGTCTTCATTCTGTCCGTTCGAAATCCGAGATATTTGAGTTGTTCTGAAATACCGTAGGAAGCAGCTTCTGAAATACGTCCTCCTTTAATTTTATTTTGACCAATATGCATCAATCCATTTAGAAAGGTCCCATTCGTTAAAATAACCACATCGGAATAAAACATCACTCCGACTTCCGTCTTTACACCTTTAACCCGATTATCCTTAATTATCAATTCTACAACTGATCCTTGCCAAAAACTGATGTTATTATTGTTTTGTAGTTCAATTTTCCAATTCTCTGAGAATTTAATCTTATCACACTGGGCACGCGGACTCCACATTGCCGGTCCTTTGGAGCGGTTAAGCATTCTGAATTGAAGCGTACTACTATCTGTAATTTTTCCCATCAACCCTCCCAATGCATCAATTTCTCTAACAATCTGTCCCTTTGCTATTCCACCAACCGCAGGATTGCAACTCATCTGCGCAATCTTATTCAGATCCATTGTAATAAGCAAGACACTTGAACCCAATTTTGCAGCCGCGCTGGCAGCTTCGCATCCTGCATGTCCGGCACCTACAATAATTACATTAAATACATTTTGTGTTAACATTAATAGCAAACTAATAAATAAACGTATATATCAAAAGACAAGATTTACAACAATGAATTGACATGATCTGCAAATCACCGAACGACACGGTAATTACTAATTCCCATTTTGCTTCGGTGCTCTTCGATTGCATTTCGCCATAATTAAACAACTAAATACTAAATGAAATAATATTTTCAATTAATTCCGATTCCTTTAATCTCATAATTTCAATTTCTGATTCTTCTTTATCATTAAACTTTAGCAGATGAAGAAGTCCATGCGAAATTACTCTTAATAATTCAGTTTCATATAACTGACCATAAGTGCCAGCATTTTGTTTAACTCTATCGGTACTAATATATATATCTCCACTAACCAAGACATTTTCAGAATAATCGAAAGTAATTACATCAGTGAAGTAATCGTGACGCAAAAATTTCATGTTCAATTGCAGTAAATATTCATCGCTACAAAATATATAGTTAATATCACCTAATTTTGATTTATTCGTGCGAATAACCTGTTTCAATACTTTGCTGATTACATCATAATTCAACAACGGCTTACTAACATCCTCATTAAAAAATTGAATGCTCATTCTACAAGTTTATGAGTTACTATTAATAAAATCTGAGAGAATTGAGTCAAAATACATCCTCTCAATACATTAATATATCTGCCAGATAATCAGATATCAAAAAATCACTTTCTTTAGGGATAATCAAATCTCCTTTGAACGTGAAATGATCATTTTGTTTCAGAAAATTCATTTTTGAAACAAAATGAGTAATAATATTAATGTCAAAATTACTCCAAATATAACACTTGGATATCCCTTGAAAAGTACGCAATCTCAAAATTATATATTCGTTATATAGCTGAATATCTGTCAGTTGTTCGATTTCAAAGCTAATCTTTGGTTCAGATTGATTAAGCTCACGAATATATTTCTTTATATTAGTATGGTTCCACTGTCTGGAAATCATATTGTAGCTATGGGCAGATACTCCAATTCCAATATACGAAATCTGATTCCAATAAGCCAAATTATGTTGTGAGTAAAATCCTTCAAGAGCATAATTACTGATTTCGTAATGAATAAAACCTTTAGCTTTTAAATAATCATAAATAATACTATACTGCGAAAGAAATTGGTCTTCATTATTTTCTAACAACCATCCATTCTTAATCTTCCAAAAAAGTTGGGAATTTTTGGCAATAGTCAAACTATAAGCCGAAACATGTTTTATATCGTATTGCATTAGTTTCTGTAAAGATGAGTATAGATCCTGATCACTAATACCAGGCACAGAATAAATCAAGTCTATAGATAAATTTGAAAAAAGTGAATTTGCTATTACATCCAGTGACTTAAAAATTAATTTTTCAGAATGATTTCTGTTAAATTTCTCTAATACAAGATCATTCAAAAATTGAATTCCCAAGCTAATTCTGTTAAAACCTGAATCAATTAAAAAATTAACATAATCCCTATTAATATTTTCAGGATTACATTCAATGGTTACTTCAACCTCATCACTAACAGTAAAATTTTTGTAAATACAATTAAATATTTTAGATAAATGACTTTCAGATAAAATAGATGGAGTTCCACCGCCCAAATATATGGTATTTATTGTTGAATCTCCAACATAATCATGTCTTAAATAAACTTCATGAACCAACGCATCAACATAATTATCAATAAGATACAATTGATTTCCTGAAAAAAAATCACAATAAAGACATTTTTTGTTACAAAATGGAATATGAAGGTATAATCCTGACATTTACGAAAAAATAATTACTGCATTTGCATGATTACAAAGGAATCTTATTAATTCTCTGCAAATGTCTGCCGTATTCGAAGGGTGTTTTAAAAAAGATCTGAATGATTTTTAAAGCTTCTTCTTTGGAAATAAATCTTGAAGGAAGAGAACAAATATTGGCATTATTGTGAGATCTTGCCAATTCTGCAACTTCAATATTCCAACAAATAGCAGATCTGATACCCTGATGCTTATTTACAGTCATATTTATTCCATTACCTGATCCACAACAAACAATTCCAACTAAATTTGAATCTTTTTCTACAGCTGTTGCCAAAGGATGGGCATAATCAGGGTAATCACAACTCTTATTAGAATAACATCCAAAATCAATAAAATCAATATTTTCTACCTTCAAATATTCAATTATTGCATTCTTCATATCAAAACCAGCATGATCTGAAGCTAAAGCTACTTTGAACATATATCAAATTTAAAATTAGACCAAACTAAACTAAAATAGTTGTTAATAACTATTTATAAATATTAAAAAAAAAACTTAAAACAATTTTACATAATCATTCAAGTCAAATAACACAAATTCTTTAATTCTTTTTATCGAAAATTAATGAAATGACTTTTAACATTACTCCTAATACAAAATAAAATATACTTAAGTTTATATTAAAAATTGACAGGCTGTTAATAAAGTCACATCCATCAATTATTCAATAGATTATAAAGTTAATAAACTTTATATATCATTAATAACTTAAAAATGATTTATGAATTTTAGTATTTATCAACATTATTAACATGATATAATTAACATCAAAATTTTAAACTTGTAAAAATAAATACTTAATATATTCTTGTTGATTATTATAATTTCCTACTTTTTAACAATCAATAACTATTATTCTGTGTTAATTTGCCCTTTGCTTAAAAACGTAATACTTACTGATGATACCTGAAATAAAAATTAATAAAAATTTAAGAGTGCTGCTTGTTGAGGATAATTTGCTTAATCAAAGATTATTAAATATCAATTTATCTAAACTGGGTTGTATTGTAACCATGGCCAATAATGGACTGGAGGGAATTGAGAGCTTTAAAAAGCAAAAATTTGATGTTGTTCTGATGGATTTGATGATGCCTGTCATGGATGGTTTTGAAGCTGCAAAAGAGATAAGAAAAATTGAAAAAGAAGATATATCTATGGGTCATACTCCAATCATTGCATTCACTGCAAATACTTTAAACAATGATTATCAAAAATGTTTGGAAAATGGTATGGATTATTTAATGGAAAAGCCATTCAATTCATATAAGTTTATTGAAATAATCAAATCTTTTGAATAAACGGTTTTACTTCTAATTGAAGAAATAATGGATGAATTTGTTGATTTAAGAGGCCTTAATGGTGATGAAGATGAAAATGAATTAGATAATCAGCTAAGACCTTTAAAATTTGTTGATTTTGCAGGACAAACAAAAATTATTGATAACATTAAGGTTTTCGTTCAAGCGGCTAAAATGCGTGGTGAATCATTGGATCATGTATTACTGCACGGTCCGCCCGGATTAGGTAAAACAACTCTTTCCAACATCATAGCAAATGAATTAGGCGTCAAATTAAGATTGACATCAGGACCTGTATTGGATAAACCCGGAGATTTAGCAGGGCTCCTGACTAATCTTGAAAAGAATGACGTCTTATTCATTGATGAAATTCATCGGTTAAGTCCAGTAGTTGAAGAATATCTTTATTCGGCAATGGAAGATTTCCGTATTGATATTCTGATAGACAAGGGTCCAAGTGCACGATCCATTCAACTTGAATTAAATCCCTTTACATTAATTGGGGCTACAACCAGAAGCGGCTTGCTAACCCGTCCTCTAAGGGCAAGATTTGGTATCAATTGTCATTTAGAATATTATGATATTGACATACTTACAGGTATTGTCAAGCGTTCCGCAAGAATTTTGGATGTTGTAATTACAGAAGATGCCGCCTATGAGATTGCGCGAAGAAGCAGGGGTACTCCCAGAATCGTAAATTCACTCTTGAGGAGAGTCAGGGATTTTGCTATGGTAAAGGGAAATGGAAAAATAGATATTGACATTACAAAATATTCTCTGGAGGCTCTCAATATAGATCGTTTTGGATTGGATGAAATGGACAATAAAATTTTATCAACCATTATTGATAAATTTAAGGGAGGTCCTGTGGGTATTTCTACCATAGCTACTGCAGTTGGTGAGGATTCAGGTACCATAGAAGAAGTGTATGAACCATTTCTGATCAAGGAAGGTTTTATCAAACGAACTCCGAGAGGTAGAGAGGTTACAGATTTAGCTTACAGTCATTTAGGAAAAAAAAGGTTAGATATAAAGCCTGGAACACTATTTTGATTTACTTTCTTATCAATTTTATTTCGAATAGTTTTGGCCAAAGTTTACCAGTAACGTAGATTTTGTCCGAAACAGGATTCCACGCAATGCCATTTAAAACATCAATTTGATCATTTTGATTTTGCACAATAGAACCACTCAATCCACTCAAATTAACTTCACCTGTTACTTTTCCGGTTTTAGGGTCGATGATAACCAGCTTATCAGTCGTCCAAATATTAGCCCAAATTTCACCCTTAATAAATTCAAGTTCATTTAGATTTTTTACAACATTATCTTCATTACAAACTTGTATTTTTCTTATTTCTTTGAAAGTTTCCGGATGGATGAAATAGATATTTTCGGTACCATCGCTCATTATTAATGAATTGCCGTCGTTGGACAGGCCCCACCCTTCCTTTGACTTATATTTCCAGGTATTAAGGATTGTAAATGTGTTAAGGTCGTAAACAAAACCGATATCATTTTTGTAAGTCAACTCAAATATTTTGTTGTTCAGGATGGTAATCCCTTCTCCAAAATATTGATTTTCAAGTTTATATTCTTTTTGTGCTTTACCTGTTTTAAGATCAAGCTGGTAGATGGAGGAAGAGCCTTCCTGTCCAGTACCTTCAAAAAGCATGTTGTCATGAAACTCCAGTCCCTGCGTAAAATGAGTGATATCGTGGGGATATGTGGCGACAATCTGGTAGGTGTATTTGATTGGTTTTACATCAGAAGTAACAAAGATTTCTTCATAATTGTCACCCGAAACTCCATTAGATTTTATTGCTGAAATTTTAACAATATGTTTACCAACGCCAAACTCTGATGTTTTATAGCTGAGCGTATTGGTTAATTCTTTTGAAGTTTGCAGTAACTTACCATCGACAGATATTTCAATTTTGTCGAGCGAACCATCCTTTAGCTTGGTATTAAAATTCACCTGAAATACTTCTCCCAACCTATAGTTTCGTTGTTTTGGCTCACACCGAATAGAGGTTACCGGTCGTCTGGAATGACTATTGGATTGTGCACAATTCATCAGGATGACAAGTGCAAACATTGGGGTCAAAAGAGAAAGGCTTAATCGCTTCATCACAACGCAATTTATATTAAGGAATATTTTATCAAAAATAGAATCTTATTTTGTAAGGAGAGCAAGGATTGATGATGTTATTATCTTTGTTGTTAGTATGATAAAAATTTTCTGACTTGAGCGCACTAAAAAAATTAGCCGGAGATACCATGATTTATGGAGTGTCAAGTATTGTTGGCAGGTTTGTGAATTTACTACTCACGCCTGTTTACACCTATACTTTTGCTACCGGAGAATACGGAATACTTGGAAATTTACTGGCATACGTGGCTTTTTTACAGGTATTTCTTACCTATGGTATGGAAACCTCCTATTTTCGATTTGCCAGCAAGAGTAAAAATCCTCAAGAGGTTTTCGGCACTTCATTGATTTCATTGTCAGTGACATCCTTATTTTTCGTTCTATTAATTTCTCTCTTCTCCAAACGAATTTCAGGATGGATTGGGTATCCCGAACAGCACATTTACATTATTTGGATGGGAATAACAGTTGCGCTGGATGCGGTTACTGCTATTCCATTTGCCAAACTGCGGTTACAGCAAAGGCCCATAAAATTCGTCGTTTTTAAGACGTTGAACATCGTTATTAACATCTTTTTAAATCTCTTTTGGATTTTATTGTGCCCCAGAGTTCTTGCTCATCATCCTGAATCAATTCTCAGGTACTTTTATAATCCTTCGATTGGCATCGGTTATGCATTCCTTTCCTATTTGATTGCTTCCGTCGTTACTATGCTTTTATTCATACCGGATATGGGAATCAAGAGGCTCATTTTTAAAATGGATAAGCTAAAGGAAATGTTAAAATACGGATGGCCAATTCTGGTAGTAGGCCTTGCCGGTATGGTTACATTTAATATTGATAAGATATTAATACCAGAATTGTTGGTCAATGGTAAGGATCCCATGTCTGAATTGGGAATTTACGCGGCCAATGGAAAGCTCGCCATTCTGATGACCCTTTTTATACAGGCATTCAGATATTCTTTCGAACCGTTCCTGTTCTCTCATTACAAAAATGAAGAATCTAAGAAGGTTTATAGTATGATCATGAATTATTTTGTGATTTTTGGCTTGCTGATTTTCATTGGTGTACTTTTTTATGTTGACATTCTCAAATACTTTATTGGGTCTTCCAAATTGGGCTATCACGATCTGGAGGGATTGAAAATCGTTCCCTGGTTGCTTATGGGAAATCTTTTTATGGGTATGTTCTATACTCAGTCGCTCTGGTACAAATTGACAGATCAAACACATTTCGGGGCCACATTTTCGATTATAGGAGGTCTTATAACATTGTTTATCAATGTATTGTTTATTCCCAAAATAGGTTACATGGCTTCTGCAATCGCATTTTTTGTCTCTTCGCTAATTACCACACTCATCTCCTATTATTACGGTCAAAAACATTTCCCTGTGAAGTATAACCTTAAGAAAATCGGTGCTTATTTTTTTGTTGCTATTTCATTGTATATCATTGAAATGAACGTCAAAATAGATGGTTATATTTTACAGTACAGTTTCAAGACTCTCCTGTTTTCCTTATTCTTATGCTATATATGGTTTCAGGAAAAATCTGATTTGAAGAGATTGTTTCTAAAGCGTTTGGAGGTTGATTAATCATTTTCAGTTAGTATGAATATTTGCTCACGGGTATTTCATATCTTAGCCGATTGAAGATACCTGCTGCATAATGGCAAATTAGAGGCCAATTTCAGTCGGTTAATTCATTGAATAACAGGATATTCGTCGGGTACATATAGATTCGACTTAAGGTGTTATATGTTTTGATGGAATCATTATGATTCGTCATTCATCGACCAAAATGACATTAGCGTCATGGTTATTGAATTTTCAGATCTTCGATTCCATTTGGCAATTAGAAAACTTATTATTTTCAAATGAGGGTAAGAATTGTAAATAAATCAAAAAATAGCCTGCCACGTTATGGCACCGCACAATCGGCCGGAATAGATCTTTGCGCCGATGTATCAGAACCGGTGCTTCTGGGGCCTCTTGAAAGGAAATTAATCCCTACAGGACTTTATATCCAGCTGCCTGATGGTTATGAGGCACAAGTTCGACCGAGAAGTGGACTTGCAATCAACAAGGGCATTACAGTGCTTAACTCGCCGGGAACAATTGATGCAGATTATAGAGGAGAGATCAAAATCATTCTGATCAATCTATCGCAGGAGGATTTTATTGTCAACAATGGAGAGCGGATTGCCCAGATGGTAATATCCGCATACAAACAGGTTGAATGGGAGGAAGTAGATACACTGGATAAAAGTGATAGAGGCGAAGGTGGTTTTGGTCACACAGGAAAGCATTAAATAATGCTTTTAATAAACTAATAATGAGTAATATAAAAAATATTTTTTCGTTAAGCATACTTCTTTTTGTTCTTCTATTTTCCTGTAAAGCGCCTCAGCAAGCAATTGTGAAGGCAATACCGGAAGAAGAGAGTAAGAGTCTTTCCTTGCTTTCAGACGACCAGAAGCAGCAGTTTCAGTATCTTTTTATTGAAGGTATCAAACAAAGAACAATTGGCAACGCCGAAGAGGCCATAAAGATTTTTTCAAGATGCCTTGAAATTGATCCGTCATCTTCGACTTCCCTTTACGAAATTGCCAATATCCACCTTGTCAGGGGAGATTTTCAGAGTGCAATGCTGATGCTGGAAAAGGCAGTTTCAATGCAGCCAAAGAATCAGTATTACCAAATTTTGTTAGCCAAGATTTATCAGCAGAACAAGCTTTTTGAAAAGGCTGCCGGTACATTCGCCGTATTATCTGAATTGACTCCAGACAATAAGGATTATCCAATTTTTCAGGCTGAGATGTTGATTATGGCAGGAAAGCAGGAAGAAGCGCTGGCATTTTACAATGAACTTGAAAAGAAATGGGGTATTATTGAGCCAATTGCTCTAGGCAAGCAGGCAATTTTTATCAAACTAGGCAAGAAGAAGGAAGCCTACCAGGAGATTCGGGATCTGATCGGTAAATTTCAAAATGAGTCCAAATATTACGGTTTGCTTGCTGACATGTATCTGGCCGACAGCGTAATGGATAAATCTTTAGAAAATTATAACAAAGTTTTGCAAATGAAACCGGACGATGGATTCGTTCAGTTCTCGCTTTCCAACTATTATCAGGTAGCTAAAGATTATGCGAAGTCTTATGAGCATTTGAAGGTGGGTTTTGAGAATCCAGCACTGGAGATCGAAACAAAGGTTCAAATGTATATGCTGCACATGCAAACTGCGGATCATAAATTGACAGATGATCAACAGAAGGAGTTAATTAATATTTTAATAGATAAACATATTGATGACGAGCGGCCGAGAGCACTTCTTGCAGAGTATTATCTTGGTAAGAAGCTTAACAAAGAGGCACGCGAACAATTTCTGCTGGTCGTCGAAATCAACAAGGGGAACTATGCCTACTGGGAACGGTTGTTATATATTGACAACGATTTGCTGGATTGGAAATCTCTCAGTTATGATAGCAACCGGGCAATTAAATACTTTCCAGAACAACCTATCTTGTATGTTTTGGATGCTGTTGCCATGATTCAGCTAGGGAATTATAAGGATGTTTTTGCTGTTCTGGATTCTGCCGAGACCTACGCCGCCAATAACAACCAGCTGCTTTCGCAGATATATACTTACCGAGCAGAAGCGTATTATAAGCAAAAGGATTTTGATAAGGCATACAGCTGGTTTGACAAGGTGGTAGAAATTGATCCGCAGAATTATCTGGCTTTGAATAATTATGCCTATTACCTTTCGTTAAGATCCATTAAATTAGATGTCGCAGAGAGGCTGAGCAACCTGGTTATCAAGAATAATCCGGATAATGCCACTTATCTTGATACCTATGCGTGGGTTTTATTCAAAAAGAAGGACTATCAGTTAGCCAAATTCTATATGGAATCAGCGCTTTCAAACAGTACGGAGGAGAATCCTGTTCTTGTAGAGCATTATGGAGATATTCTGTTCTTTTTGAACCAGAAAGATAAGGCGGTTCAACAATGGGAAAAATCGCTGAAGATGGGTAATAAATCCAAAGTTTTACCTGAAAAAATTAAGAAAGTAACTTTCATTGAATCTGTTGATGAATAGAATGATGAATCGTAATTTATTAAATATCAGCTTTTTGGGCTTGCTCCTTTTGCTTTTTACAGGGTGTAAGCATTTAGAGAAAGTGGTAATTGAAAGAAAATTGAAACCGGTTAGCGTCAGGCGTGTAGTCAGATTGGTCGGCGAAAATGAACTTAATTACAACACCCTATCAGTAAAGAAGGTCCGTCTCACTATTAATAATGATGGCGATACACATTCAATCACGGGATTATACAGAATAAAAAAGGATAGCATTATACAAGTAAAGGCTCAGAAACTTACTGTTCCGATAGGAAATCTTGAAATTGATAAGGACTCCTTCCGTGTTGTAAAGCATATTGGCAGTTCTGTTATATTAGGTACCCTACAGAATATCAACGATTTGGCTGGAACAGATGTTGATTTTCAAACGATACAATCTATCCTGAGCAATCATATTCAATCCATTAAACAAGATCAAAAGGACAATCCTTTCAAAGATTATACGATGGCCATCGAGAAAAATATGTATAAAATTTCTTCGATCAGAGAGCGGAAGTTTAGAAAGTATTCGAATAATGAAAACAGGTTTGAAAGGTTTAAGCAAAGAAATGAGGAAGAGCATTTGGTAAAGCACAATATTTTCATTGATCCTGATCTTTTTGTGGTGAGGGAGGTTGTTTTCAATGATCTGAACACTGGAATAGTAGTAACTATTGAATTTTCTGATTTCAAGGAATTAGGAACAAAATGGTTTCCGGGTACGATACACTTGTCTGTTTCAGGAAAGAAAAAATTGGAAGTACAGGTAGAGTTGTCTAAAGTATCTATCGATGATGAAAAGGATTTTGGCTTTACGATACCGCCCAAATATAAGCGGGGAGAATTGCAAAAACAGTAATTTATGAAATGAAGATATATGAAATACCCATGAGACAATATTCCCACGAACCGAAAATGAGTATTTGGGTATTAGCTTCGCTGATCTTCGATTCCATGCGACCATTAAAAAACAAATTATATACGCATGAAGGTTGACCTCGAAAAAATAGTTTTGGTATGGCTATTATTCCTGATGGCATTTACTTCATATGGCCAATCAATCAATGAATTAAAAAAGGAAAAGGAAAAGACCAGCCAGGAGATTGAGTACATCAACCATTTATTAAAGGAGACCGACCAGAATGCCAAAACATCCATTAATAGGCTTTCGGTTCTCGAGAAAAAGATTCACCTGCAAGAGAGTTTGATTTCAAATATCAATTTTGAATTGAGCTATCTTGATTCGACCATTGTAAGAAGCAACCAAAATATTGACTCTCTAAATGCAGACCTTCAATTGATTAAAGATCGTTATGCAGAGATGATCAGATATGCCAGAAGAAATCAGAATCAGAACAACCAGCTGGTATTCTTGCTGTCTGCAGAAAATTTTAACCAGGCTTACAAGCGATTCTCTTATCTTAAGCAGTATGCCGATTACCGCCAGACTCAGGTAAAGGAGATTTCTTATTTAAAGGAGAAGTTAGGGGCCCTGGTGGTTGATCTTAATAAAAGAAAGGCAGATAAGGAACAATTGCTTACAGCAAAAATCAGTCAGACAGATATATACACAAGACAGAAAGCCCAGCAAAAAGAATACTACGCTGACTTGCAAAAAAAGGAAAGGGATCTAAGAAAGAAGCTGGAAAGCCAACAAAAAATCGCTCAAATGCTGGAACTGGAGATCGAGAAGAACATCGCAGAAGAGGCCAGGAAAGTCGCGTCCAAGAGCGCAAAGGTACCCGGATCGAAGCCATCACAAGAGCTCAAGAAGCTATCTGATGATTTTGCCATGAACAAAGGTAAACTGCCCTGGCCGCTTCAGAGAGGCTTGATTACAGATCATTTTGGGGAGCATCCTGATCTGGTATTGAAGCATGTAATTAAAAGAAATTCAGGAATTGATATTACCACCCAATCAGGTTCCAAAGCACGTGCTGTTTTCAAAGGTGAAGTATCTAAGGTGCTTATGATACCCGGGGGAAACTGGGCTGTAATTTTGAGGCACGGCAGTTACCTTTCCGTTTATTCCAATCTGGCCAGCGTCTCTGTCCAGGCGGGTCAAAAAGTGGACACCAGACAGGATATCGGAACAGTTTTTACAGATAAGGAAGACGACAACAAAACGGTCCTGAAGTTTCAGCTCAGGCACGAATACAACAAACTGAATCCCGAACAGTGGATCGGAACAATGTAAGGATCAGTATTTTGTCAGGTTGGCGACTTTTGTTAAGGCTTGAATATTGATTATTCTGATTTTACGACCCTGAAGATCAATCAGTTTATCCTGCTTAAACTCTGAAAGGAGTCGAATGATAGATTCTGTGGCCGTTCCCACCATGTTGGCGAGTTCTTCTCGGGTAAGTGAAATCTGAAGCGTTTTATCGGCATCAAGCTCAAATTCCTGTTTGAGCAGTAGAAGTACCTCTGCAAGCCGCTCTCTGACAGTTTTTTGAGCAATATCCGTGATGTAATCGTTGGCCTCCTTCAATTCGGCACAAACTATTTTAAGCATCGCGAGGGAGAATTTCCAGTTACGTTCGATCAGACCGAGCAGTGTTTTATATGGGATATGGCACAGCGAGGATTCTTCGATGGTTTTGGCCGAAGTGCAGGCAGATTCCTGACTCAAGAGAGACCGGTAAGCAATGATATCACCCTTCTTGGCAAAACGGATGATCTGTTCTTTCCCGTCAATACCGGTCTTGAAAATTTTGACAATTCCCCTGGTGATACAGTAAAAACCCGTCAGGCGGCTCCCCTCTTTGTACAGGACGACCCCTTTCTTATAGGCTGAACAATCTTTTTCGTTGTTCAGGCTTTTCATCTCATCTTCCGAAAGAGACTGGAAAAACCGGAAACCTGTTAGGCTGATATCTTCTGTTAAGTAATTGGCGTTCTTCATTCTACAAAAATAAAGTTGAAGATAAAATTCTGAGTTAAATATACGATATAAGTATGGATCTACCTATTGACCTATTTTGAAACATAAAAGAAGCCGGATCGTAAAATTGGGCAAAAGCAAATAACAAATTAGTAACAGATGAAATACCCATTAGACAATTTTCACTCCAACCGAAAATGATTATGTGGGTATTAGCTTCGCTGATCTTCGATTCCATTTGGCCATTAAAAAACAAAATTATATACAAATGAATGATTATTTAAGTAAAGAGAGAAGAATTACCATTAAATCGGGATTGGTTTCCCAAGTTGTGTTAGGTTCGGCATTGGTAATGTTAAGTTTAGCCGGATTTTCGAAAGAGTATAAGGTTGATTCAAAGGTCAGTACTATTGAATGGGAAGCAAAAAAAGTTACCGGACAACACAATGGCACGATTTCATTCGGACCCAGTACCCTGAAAGTTGAAAAGAAAAAAATTAGCGGTGGGACCTTATCTGTCGACATGACAACCATTGCAGACACTGATTTAGGCACCAGTCCGATGAACGAAAAATTAATTGGTCACCTGAAATCTGATGATTTCTTTGGAGTCGAGAAGTTTCCTCAATCAACATTAGAGGTAAAGAAAGTTGATGCTAAGCCCGGAAATGTTTATCATTTTACTGCGGATCTTACCATTAAGGGAACTACTAACCCGATAGAATTTGATGCAGAAGTAGTGGATACTTCCGGTCAGCTGACTGCCACCGGCGTCATGACGATCAACCGTGCAAAATTCAATATCAAGTATGGTTCCGGCAGCTTCTTTGAAGGACTGGGAGACAAGTTGATCTATGATAATTTTACACTAAAATTTAAGCTTGTAGCTAATAGTATTTAGTATTGTGTTAAGGGTAAGGTGTTCTGCGTCATGCTGAACTTGATTCAGCATCCCCCGATTAATCAGGGGATTCCTAATCAAGTTCGGAATGACGATCCACAAAAAAAGGGATGAATCAACAGATTCATCCCTTTTTTTGTGGATCATAATTCAGGTTGGATGGGAGGTATTTTTCCACAAATCCGGCTGAAACCTTCTTCCTCCTTGCATAGTCCTCCACCTGATCGGCTCCTATTTTTTCAACGCCAAAATACCTTGATTCCGGATGAGCGAAATACACCCCGCAGACCGAGGCATTCGGATACATGGAGAAATTCTCTGTCAAAGAAATCCCAGCGTATTCCTCCGCTTTCAGGAGTTTGAAGAGGATCTCCTTTTCTGAATGTTCCGGACAAGCCGGATAACCCGGAGCAGGCCGGATACCCTGATATTCTGAGGCAATAAGCTCCTCTGAAGTGAGGTTCTCAAATTTGTTGTAGCCCCAAATATCTTTTCGGACATCCTCGTGCAATTTCTCTGCAAATGCTTCCGCAAGCCTGTCAGAAAGTGCCTCCAGCATAATCGCTTTATAATCGTTATTGTCCTCTTTATATTTCTTCACCAATTCGGATACCCCGATCCCGGCAGTGACGGCAAAGGCTCCGCAGTAATCGGCTATGCCTGTCTCCTTCGGTGCGATGAAATCACTCAGACAAAGCTGAGCCGTTGCACCCTGTTTTTTCTCCTGTTGCCGCAGTTGGTGAATGGTGCTTAATAGCTGAGACCTGCTCTCGTCTGTATAGAGTTCAACATCATCCATTACCGCATTGGCAGGCCAGATACCCACCACTCCGTTGGCCCTGATCAGTTTTTCCGAGATGATCTCATCCAGGAACTGATTGGCCTCCTCAAAAAGCTGACGAGCTGCTTCACCCTTATCAGGATCGCTAAGAATGGCCGGATACTTGCCCTTGAATTCCCATACCAGGAAGAAGAAGGTCCAGTCGATGTATTTTCTCAACTCCTCCAGGGGATAGTCTTTAAAATATTTTACACCCAGGAAGTTGGGCTGTGACACAGGGTATTTAACAAAATCAGGATTGAATTTCCTGTTTCTTGCCTCTTGTAATGTCCAGGTTTCTTTTGGCTTTTTAGCGCTGTGAACTCGCCTGAGCTCAGCATATTCCAGTAAAGTATTATTCAAAAATTCAGGCGCTCCCGACAAAAGTTCGGCCACAACCTGAACCGACCGGGAGGCATCTTTAACATAAAGTGTAGTATGGCTGTATTGGGGCGCGATTTTGACGGCTGTATGGATCTTGGAAGTCGTAGCACCACCGATCAGCAAAGGTTTGTTCAGGCCTTTCTTTTCCATCTCTTTTGCCACATGAACCATCTCCTCGAGAGACGGAGTGATCAATCCGCTTAATCCGATGATATCAACCTGCTCCTTTTCTGCCGTTTCCAGTATGGTTTCGCAAGGGACCATTACACCCAGATCGATTACTTCGTAGTTGTTGCAGGCCAGTACGACGCCAACAATATTCTTGCCTATATCGTGCACATCCCCTTTTACGGTAGCCAGGAGGACTTTTTTGCGAACCGTGACTTTTCCCGGCTGTAATTTTTTCTCCTCCTCGATATAGGGTTGAAGCCAGGCTACTGCTTTCTTCATGACCCTGGCTGATTTGATTACCTGGGGCAGGAACATCTTTCCTGATCCGAAGAGGTCCCCGACCTTATTCATCCCGTCCATCAAGGGTCCTTCGATGATATTAATCGGAGATTCATATAGGGGCAGAAGTTGGCGGACATCATCTTCTATGAAATCTGTAACTCCCTTTACCATTGCGTGTTCTACTCTTTCTGTCAAGGGCAATTCCCTCCAGGCTTCTAGTTTCTCCTGCTTTTCGTCGTTTGATTTATTTTTCTCCGAATATTCAAGCATGCGTTCGGTGGCATCGGGCCTTTTGTTGAGGACAAGGTCTTCCACCAGTCCCAGTAATTCGGCCGGGATCTCGTCATAAATTTGGAGCATACCCGGGTTGACGATTCCCATGTCAAGCCCGGCTTTGATACCATGGTATAGGAAAACCGAATGAATAGCCTCCCTGATGTTATTATTTCCCCGGAAGGAGAAGGAGACATTGGAAATTCCGCCACTTACTTTGGCGTAAGGCAGGTGCTTCTTGATCCAGGTGGTCGTCTTAAAAAAGTCGACGGCGTAGTTGTTGTGCTCTTCCAGCCCCGTTCCTATCGTCAGGATGTTAGGGTCAAAAATGATGTCTTCTGCCGGAAATTTGACCTCATCT
>Ga0209125_1001308_pt1 | contig 23950 bp, 24 predicted proteins | sample BarGraIncub1131A_FD_184503 | JGI IMG/M metagenome (GOLD analysis project Ga0209125, IMG submission 184503) | Arctic peat soil microbial communities from Barrow, Alaska - Barrow Graham LP Incubations 11-31A (SPAdes) (version 2) | ecosystem: Environmental > Terrestrial > Soil > Wetlands > Peat... | reverse complement strand
TGCTCCAGCAGCTACAGCTAACCCTAAATCAGCAGTTGCACTTCCAGTACCAGCAGTAACTTCAACACTAGATGATGCACCAGATGTCAAAGACTTGATAGTAAACTTATTGCCATTAGATGCATCAAGTGATGCATACACCCCACCAGTAGTTCCCAAAGCTTTATTGGCAGCAATATTCATATTAGTAACTACTGTTGCTGCTGTATCACTATTAGCTGCCGCTGTAGTTATTGATGTTCCATCTATCTTTATAACAACAGTACCTACACCAGCTGCTCCAACATCACCTGTTCCACCTACAGCCGCTGCGCCTGTTGTAGCTGCTGTTCCGCCTGCTGTACGAGTCAAAGTAACAGTTGTATCTGCAGTAGCAGTTCCAGATACAGCATCAGTAGCAACTGCAACTGAGTTTCCTATTGCTTTTGTAGCTGAAGGTATTCCTGTTCCTGTACTATAAATCAACTTAACATCTGTATCTTTAGTTGCTGTTCCAGATGCAGCAGTAGCACCAACTGTTCCTGTTGTTGATGTTGTTGATGCAGTTGCTGCACCAGCTGCAATATTAGCAACTGTAACAGTATAGTTACCTTCAGCTAATTTATTGTCAAGACCATTATCAGCTTCTACGGAAGCAACTGATGCTGTATTTGTACCTACAGTTCCAACTACAGCATCTCTTGATACACCTAATGATTTAGCATCCATTGCACCTATGCTTATTGACATGCTCTGCCCACTGTTAGCACCAATTTGGAAAGTATCAACACCAGATTTACCAACTTGAATTCCTCCGTTTAAAAGGTTCTGTGTATTAAATTGTGTTGTATTTGAAATATTAGTTATTTGATTAGCAAGCTGATCTACTTCTTTTTGGATATTAGATCTATCTGAAGTAGTGTTAGTATCATTTGATGATTGAACTGATAACTCTCTCATTCTTTGAAGAACAGCAGTAGTTTCAGTTAATGCACCATCAGCAGTTTGTGCTAAAGAAACACCATTTTGAGCATTACTTGATGCTTGGTTAAGTCCACTAATTTGGCCCTTCATTTTTTCAGATATTGCTAGTCCTGCTGCATCATCAGCTGCACTATTAATTCTAAGTCCTGAAGAAAGTTTTTCCATAGCTTTTGAAGCCTTAGTTGAATTTACGTTTACCATCCTGTTTGCGTTCATTGCATTTAGATTGTGATTAATTATCATAATAAATTCCTCCTTGAATTTTTAGTAGGACATCCTTGTCCTCTATTGGTTATTTATAGTTAAGCTCGTAGCGAGCTGTACTAACATGTTGGATTGTTGCTTTTAATTTTTAGCTTGTCCTTATCGACACTCTGTTGTTATCTTTGTTGAATTTCATCATCCTGTGTTCTCAAGGCTTTTATAGTCCTTTCAACATCAAGTTGATTTTCAACAGTTAGGCAACCTTCTAACCTCTACTATTTAATTTTTAAAACATGGTTTGTTTTTTCTTTTGTTTTTCTTTGTCTATTATATATATCGCTACAATAATTAATAACTTTATACCTTTTTTAAAATAAATTAGAATTTTTTTCATTATGCTTCTTTGCTTAAAAACACTGCTTTAGCAGATATATTATTATATCCCGCCATTCCAATTTGTCTTTTTTTGTTTTCTCCTATTTTTTTCAGCAGGCTTCCCCTTTTAACCTTCATCTCAGATGCTAATGCTTTATCTAAACTTTCTATTTTATGTTTTAAATAAAATTTATTCAACTCTTCTTTTGAATAATTAATTTTATTCAAATCATCTAAAACTAACTGCCTTTGGTAAAATTTTTTTTCTAGTTTCTCATATTCATCAGCTTTAACTGTTTCAATAATAGTTAAAGTGATAACTTTATATTCAATAATTTTTTTCTCTAAGTTCAATTTATCACCCACTTTATTTGGATTACATATGACTCAATTATCACTTCATCTATGAACTTGTACTTGTTCCAAGCATAGCTGTAAGTGAACTCTGTTGTGTATTTAAAGTGTTCATGGCTGTTTCTAGCGCTGTAAATTTAGCATAATACCTAGTTGATGCAGCCTCCATTTGAGTTTGTAATGCAGTAATACTTAAGGTCTTTTTGTACACCTGGTCAGGTAATGTGTTTTGACTAGAAGAACCAGTAGTACTGAAGTCATATTGTTTATTTACAAATATGTTCATATATCCATTTAATGTATAAGTACCATCTTCACCTACTCCAGGCGATCCTACGTAATCTCTAATTATTGTGTCCATTCTTTTAAATATACCATCTTCCTTGTATTTATCTGAGCCTATATAAGTTTCATTAGTAGCTAATGTACTACTTGAATCGCCAATAAATAAACTTTTAAAGTCGTCCAAATGATTTTCTATAGCATCCTTTAATTTTGTTTCATCTGTAATCACAAGTTTACCACCATCTGTTGCATCCGTGGATGTTTGTATACCTATTGCTCCAGTACCATAACCACCAAAATTTAAGGATATTTTTCCAGTACTGGCATTTGTACTATCACTATATACTGGTGAATAAAGTGTTCCACGCAATTGAGTCATTAATGTACTTAAATAATCGTCATTTCTAAGGACTCCAACCTTTGCTTTTGTTTCCCATGCAGCAATTTGAGTATCACTCATAGCTGCTTTTTGTGTATCAGTTAATGGAGGATAATCACTGTCTTTCTTTTCTGTTAATTTTGTATTAATTGTGGATATTATAGTATTATAATCCTTTATGAAACTCTTAATATTAGTAACAACTGTATCTGAATCTGCAGTTACATTTACGGTCGAAGTTGGAGTTTCTGTTGTATTAACTCCAACAAGACTATAGGAAACCCCATTTACAGTAAATCTATTAGAACTTTGAGTAGTAGTTGTAGCTGCGGTTGCTCCTGGCGCAGTAATAGCTACTATGGCATCTACTCCGGAATCAGAACCAGCAGTAATACCTAATTTACTTAATACTCCTGCAGTAGTATCCGAAATTGTTATGTTTGATGAGGAACCAGACGCTTTAGATTGAAATGTTAACTTCCCAGTCGTGTCATCTAGACTCATTGTAATTGCGCCACTAGTTGTACTATTAACACTATTCATTAAATCTTGAATAGTTGTAGTAGAATCTACTGCAAGTGAAACAGGGTAACTAGTTGAACCATTTTTCAAAGTAAAACTTGCAGTTCCTCCACTCGAAAACCCTAAACTAGTTAATAATGAACTTGAGGATACGCCACTATTAATCGTAGTAGCAGCTATACCTAAAGTTGCATTAACTGGTAATGCAATACTAGCACTTGTAGAATCAGATTTTGTAAACTTAATATAATTAGTAGTTCCATCACTTACATATGATGCTGAAACTGTACCATTTAAAGTTGAATCTGCAGCTATTTTGCTGTTAATATTTGCAACAACTTCATCTACAGTTGTACCATTTGAATTAGTATCCTCTATGGCATCTAATTTTATCGACTTAGATCCTAAAGTGAATGTAGCACCACTCCACAATGATGAAACCACCGTTGAATCGCCTGTAGTTGTAACAGTTTCCGGGACTGCAATCATAGTATTTAATGAGGAACCAGATATTTTAGCTTGCTCTGCTAATTGCTTAACACTCACCTTATAAGTTCCTGGTTTTGCACTAGAACTAACAGTTCCCGAAACAATAGTACTATCAGAATTAGTTACTGAATTTATATTAAGTGAATTTCCTGTTAACATATACTTATCTGAAAGTGGGTCAAAATACTCCTGTAGTCCTTTAATTCCTGTAATAATTTCTCTATACGAATCCTGCTGCCACGCCAATGTTTGCTTGTCTTGGTTAGCCTTATCTATCTTAACTTGATAATTTGAAACCATAGATTTAACTACTGCATCTGTATCAATACCACTTGCCATACCTGATATTCTTAATATACTAGAACTTGCAGTAGAACTTGTAGCAGCAGTTGAGGTAGTGCTTGGATAAATGCTTGTCATATAATCACCCCTTTACATTTTCATTTAAAAATCAATCAACAATTTACAATTATTATTTCAACTTGCTCCCTTTAGATTTTTTATAAGCCTCGTTCCATGTATCTCTAATAGTTTCAATAAGTGGAATTATTTCATTCATGATTTCTTCACTTTTCTTAATATTAGCATCCATGAGTCTCCTTGTTATAAAGTCATAAACCTTCATTAAACTTTCTGCCCATTCTCCACCTTTTGCCACATCCAAGGTTGACATTAACTCGTAAAAAATATTCTGAGTTTTTACAAGGTTTTCATGAGCCTTATTAATATCCTTGTCTATTATGGCCTGTCTACCCATTTTCGAAAATTTTACAGCCCCTTCTACTAACATCAAAAGTAACTGATCCTTTGATGCGAAATTTATGCTATTACTTTTATAAGTGTTAAAAGCATTTCCATAAGCATTCATTGCCATATTTCTTCACCCCTATTTTTTAGTATCTATAAAATTCCCGATTTTTTTTTGTTCTTTTTCTAAAGCCTCTTTAAAAACCTCTATCTCATATTGTTCATTTTTAAATGCTCCTACAGTTATTTTATGTTTTTTCTTATATTTTGAAATTTTACCCTTAAATTCTTCATAAGTCTTCGAATTATCTTTAGGATTTCTATCTTTATTTACTGTTATTGAATCTTTTCTATGAACTACACCAGATTTTGTCGCATCTTTAACTCTCTGACGTATTTCAACATCAATTTTATTTAATTTGAATTCCATATTGCCCTCCTATTTTTCCTAAGGGTTATTCCTTTTATAATAAAAGGTTACTATTTTCAGAATGAAATTATGCCTTCTTATCAACCAAAATGCCAGCCATTTCGCACATTTTGGCTACCATGTCTAGTATTTGCTTTGAGGGAATTTCATTTATGACTTGATTAGTATTGTTATCAATGACCTTTATAATCATTTGGTTAAACACATCATGTTTTTCATATTGTAGATGAGTACCATTACCCTCTAAAAATTTATTTATTTTTTTTACAGCATTTTCGACCTCTTTTTCACTGTCTTTTTTATTACTTAGTGAATTATTGCTTTCAGCAGGCTTTACAGGCTTAACATTTTCTGAAGATTTATAGAATTGATTTAAATCCGTGATTTCATTTTTAACGTTACTCCCAATATCCATACTTCCTCCCAATTTATTATTTAATTTTTCTAAATTCAACGTATCAAAAATAACTGCCCTTTGATTTTCATCCATTACTTCTTTGTATAGTTCTTTCCTTAAGATACTAATCTCCCTTGGTGCGCTTATAGCAATTTTTACAGAACCGTTTTCGATTTTGACTATAGTTATTTCAACATTTTCGCCTATCAATAGGGATTCACTTTTTTTTCTACCTATTACTAACATTTAGACCTCCCCCTTGTTACTTTCTAAAGAAAATAACAATTACTAATTGTTATTTTCTTTAAATAGAGGTTCCTTTATTTTGTACTTATCATTATCTAATATTAACTGCTCTCCTAATCTTTCTTTTATATTAATAATTATCGGAGCTTTTAAATTAGTAGTTATATTCTCAATATTCGAACTTAAATTTACAGTAGTTAACACTAATACTTCTTCTGGCTTATCTATTACAAGCTCTTTTATATATGAATCCGGTATTTTAAATTCATAATCAGTAACGAAAGTAAATGGGGATATCAAAACTAAACCAACCTCAATATCTTCAATTGAATGTAGTATATTAAAACCCTTATTTTTTTCTAATGGAAAAATTATAAAGTTTTTCAATTCTTTAAATCCTGGTAGACCTTTTTTAAATACTATGATATCTTCATTACTATATTCTCTAACCCCATGGTACTTAGTGACTAACTCCATATTGTAACTTCACTCCTTTTGTAAAAAATAATTTTTATTTAACTTTCCACTCTCAATTTTAAAATGTATTAATATCTATCTATCTTAGATAATCAAGTAATGAAGGCTGGAGTACCTTAGCACTAGTTTGGAGCGATGCCGTATATACTGTTTGCATGGTAGAGTATTCCATCGACTTTTCTGTAATATCTATATCCTCTGTTGTCGAGAGCATTTCTGTCATATTAGTGTTTTGATCAACGTTTCTAGCTAAAGCACTTTCCATTCCGTTTTGCTTAGCACCAACCTCTGAACGCAGTTTTAGTACATTAGTCATTACAGATTGAATGCCTGTTAAATCCGTAGTAGTCAAAGAGGTTGTGCTTGCAGAGGTACCAAGATCAAGATTACTTGTTATATCCTTTAATAAAGCCGTAAGATTATCATTAGTTCCAGTTCCATAATTTATAATTTGTGATGCAGTTACATTGTAATTTGTAGTTACTCCTTGAGACACCTCAACTGAAAGTTTAGATTCTAAACTACTAGTTGCAGTATAATCTAACTGTGTGTTACTTGCAGTATCTTCAGTGGTACCAGTAGGTTTAGTCGTTCCACTTGTACCTGCAAATATATATTTACCATCAAAGCTTGTATTAAGTATTTGAGAAAGTTCCCCTACTTTTTGATTTATTTCATCCTTAATAGCTCCTTTTTCATCAGCTCCATAACCAGCATTTCCAGCAGAAACTAAAAGTTCTTGAATTCTAGTAGTTATATCCCCTACTTGCCCTAACGCTGTATCTGTCATGTCAAGCCAATTTGTTGTAGTTGTAATATTATCATTATATTGTTTATTTGCACTTATATCTGAGTTTATTTGCATTATCTTAGAAGCTTTAGCTGGGTCATCTGAAGCCTTATTTATTTGTTTACCTGTAGCCATTTGAGTTTGCAATGTACTCAAATTGTTCAAATTTGTATTCATGTCCCTCAAAAAATTATTTGAAAGCATTTTGTTCGTTATTCTCATATCTTCACCCCTTAATTAATGCACGTGTAAATTCAATTATTTATTTTTTTAAGCCATTAATAATTACATCTAAAAGTTCGTCAACTGTTGAGATGATTTTTGCATTTGCTTGATAAGCATGTTGAAATTGAATCAAATTAGCCATTTCCTCATCCAGCGATACCCCCGATACAGAAGTTCTTGATTGCTCTAAGCTCGATAGTTGTGCATCTTGGTTCGTCCCAATTCTTGTGGCCTCTTGTGTCTGTATAGCTAATCTATTAACGGTATCCGTAAAGTAACCACCAATAGTCATTCCATCAGAGGATGAACTAATAGTTTTAACTCCCAAAGTAGCATCATCTGTCAAAACTCCAGTAAAAGTTGCTCTTGTAGTACTTGAATTTATTCCTTGAATATTTAATTTTACATCTCTAAGCTGTGCAATTGCCAATGCTTTACTACCATCTGTTGATCCTGAAGTAGCATCTTTTCCCACATTAAGAGTCATAACATCCTTAATAATTGATTGATTAACCGAAATGTTACCTGCTGTAATTCCTGTTTCCGCATCTACAGCAGAAGTAGTAGCAGTGGCATCACTATTTACGAAAAAATTAGTCGCTGCTGTAGGATCTGTGGTGCCACTAAGCACGGCATTCACTGAAAAAGCAATTCCCTTTGCTAAACTATTTAATTGATTTACGTATACATCTATATCTGCTTGTACAGACATGTATCCATTTAGCTCTCCAGTTGAAGGCTTAAAAAGTTGAATAGCCGCTCCAGTTGCTGTTGTAAGGTTATTTGTTGTTCCTGCAATGATCGGCATCCCATCAGAGTCAGTTCCATCAAGTCTATTACCACTATTGTCTACAGCATAACCATCCTTATCTGCCCAAAGCACTCTACCTTGATCTAAACTTGTATATTGATCACTGCTTAAAGACATTGTCATAGTTACTTTATTTGCATCTGTTGACATATCCGCATTTTTGTAATAAGTTACAACATAACTTCCATCCTCACCTGCCTTTTGAGTTCCTGTTGGCACAATACTACTAATGTAAGATAGTCTTTTAACATCATCACTTGAAATAGATGTTACAAGGGATGTATCCCCTGTAACTCCATTAACAGTAGCCTTTATATCATTTCCTTCGAATGATTTCTTATCAATTGTAATACCAATTTTTGTACTTAGCTGGTCTTCAAGCAAATCCCTTTTATCCATTAAATCATTTGGCTCTTCTCCACCAATACTTACTGATCTAATTTGTTTATTCAAATCATCTATTTGATTTAGCATACTGTTTACATCCACTACATCCTGTTTAATAACGTCTTTACTATCTGATTTTAGACTTATCAACTGATTATAAGTACTATTTAATTGGTCAGTAAGTGCTTTAGATTGCTGTACTACTACGGTTCTTGTATTGGAAAGTTCTGGGCTTGTTGAAAGTGCTTGCCATGAATCAAAAACTTTCCCAATTAAACTTGACACTCCCGTATCGCTGGGTTCATTAATAACGCTTTGTATTGATGATAAAAACTGTTCACGTCCATCGTATAATCCCTTGGTACCATTCCCCGTTCTTACCTGGTAATCTAAATAGCTATCTCTGATTCTTGTAATCGACGAAACCTGAACACCAGTACCTAATTGTCCTGGTCCTGTAGCATTATTCATGGATGGCATACCAAGTGGACTTGTAGTCTCCATAGTAGCCCTTTGCCTTGAATATCCGTCTGTGTTAGCATTAGCTATGTTGTGACTCGTTACGTCTATTGCCGTTTGTTGAGCATTTAAACCTCTAGTAGCTATATTTAAAGTTGAAAATATTCCTGACATCTCATTCACCTCATACTATTTTTTACTTTCCCATATGAATTGTACGTTGCTGTTTCTCTTGCTGGATTTAATACATTTAGTATCCTATTTGTAAAACTAAGTCCCTGTCTTAAGAGTAACTCATTTGTATTCTTTTGCAACATAACTTCTTGTAATAATTGTTTTATTTTAAAAAATTTTTTTTCAAGTTCAACATTTTTCATTCCATCAATTATTGACCCCATAGGTTTATTTTCAGTAAGTTTTCGCCTTTCGACTTCCATAAATGCTATGTTTTTATTAGCTTCTTTTATCTTGGTTACACAAGACTCCAATCCAAAAATATCATTAACAATTATGCATCTGTGCTGCTCTTCAAGCTCTAATAAAAGAGCTTTCACAGCCACTGTTTCACGTACCATAACATCATTTAGTTTTTCAATCATAACTAAATATCTCTTCCCTTCATAGCATCGATCATTCTTTTAGCTGTCAATTTTGAATCCACATTGTATGTGCCATTCATCACCTTATTTTTAATAGCTTCTATCTTCTCTTTAGAATTAACTGATTTATCATTTAATGATAATGCGCTTAAGTTTTTTCCTTCTGAAGATATCTCAACAGTATCTCTTTTTGCCACTGTAACCTTTGGTTCTGTTTTAGGTGTAGTCTTTTTATACATACTAATCACATTTGGTTTTACTCCGTCTATTTTCATTTATATTCACTCCTAGCTTTTTTATCTTTAAGCCTCGATTTTATTTCATCTATTCTTATTATCGTATATAATCTTTCAAAGTTTATACGATAAACAAAAAAGAGGTAAATAAAATTCACCTCTCTAATAAGTTGGATAAATTTTATTTATCCATGTTTGCATCTTATGTAAATCTATTTTAATCAGCTAATGTTTTGACTCTCTCTTCTCCACTAATTATACTAGTGATTCTAACTCCAAAATTTTCATCTACAACTACTACTTCACCATATGCTACCTTTTTTCCATTTACTAATATATCTACTGGTTCTTCAGCTAGTTTATCAAGTTCAATTAATGATCCAGTTCCCAAATTCAAAATATCTCTGATGTTCTTTTTAGTTTTTCCAAGCACTACAGAAATTTCTAGTTTAACATCTAAAATTAAATCAATGTTTTTAGGACAATTATAAACTGAAGATTTTGTTAATGGCTGAAAAGATGCCTTACGGACATCTACTTGTGGTTGTGGACGCTCGATTGGTTTTGTGTCATACCCGTCGTCTAAAGATTCATTCACATCTCCATTTTGCTCTTTAGGTTCCACTTCTTCATATATAGGTTTCGTTTCAGGTGCTTTCATCTCACTTTGAACCTTCTCTAATTTAGGAGCTTCTGCACTTTCTTCTGTTCCCATCATAATAGCCACTATTTTTTTAGCAGTTTTAATAGGAAGCACCTGCATTATAACACTATCAATTAAATCACCTATAGTCAATTTGAAAGCTACCTGAACAACTTGCTCATTTTCATCTATACTATCACTTAAAGGTGAAGTACTATCATCCCATATTTTAGATTCAGGTGGTGAAATATTTACTTGCCTTGAAAACATTGTTGCCATAGATGTTGCAGCAGAACCAATCATCTGGTTCATAGCTTCCGATACTGCACTAATTTCAATTTCTGATAGCTCTGGTTTTCCTTCTACATTGCCATCTCCACCCATCATTAAACTAGCTATAACTGCAGCATCAGTATTCTTAATTACTAAAAGGTTTCCACCTGTTATCCCGCTTGTAAATTTTACGTCTAAAGCAATATTTGGAACCTCAAATGTACTTCTTAACTTTCTAAGTGTACTTACCGTAACTATAGGCGTTGCAATATTTACTGGTTGACCGACTATTGTGGAAAGAGCCGTTGACGCTGAACCCATAGAAATATTACCAACCTCACCTAGTAAATCCTTTTCACTATCGGTTAGGTCATATGATTGAACAGATTCAAGGTTTATGTCATCACTTATGCTTACATCTTGGCCCGCACTTATGTCTTTTTCCTCGCTAATACCGTCTCCATTTAAGAGAGCGTCGATTTCTTCTTGTGAAAGAAAGCCGTTACTCATAATTTTCCACATCCTTATCTATTATATCTATTATCTGAATTCCCCTGTTTTTACCTATAACACCAGGTTTTCCAGTATAATATTGTTGCCCTTCCACAAGTACCTTAATTGGGCTATCACTTGGATTATCCAATGTAATTACATCACCCACCGTTAATTGTAGAAATTCATCTACAGTGATATTTGTATTACCTAGAATTCCTGTTATTGGCACACTTACTATATTTAATCGATCCTTTAGTTTATTTCTAGATTCATTTAAAGTTTCTTCATCATTTTCTCTAAACCAAAATTTAACAACTAATTTATCGATTACTTTTTCAATACTTAAATAAGGTATACAAATATTTATAAAGGTACTGCTATTATTCATTTCAACTGAAAAAGTAATTAAGGCAACTGGTTCATTTGGAGCTAACGTTTGATTAAGCGAAGGATTAGTTTCCAGTGCTACAATCTCTGGTTCTACTTCTAAAACATCTTGCCAAGCAGTTTTGAGATTAGCTAAAAGTCCCTCATTAACGTTTCGTAATATATTTTTATCTATTTCAGAAAATTCTTTTACTTTGACTGACCTACTACCCAGACCACCTAATAGTATATCTAATACCTGAAAAGAAAACTGAGGATTAGTTTCAAATAATATAGTCCCACTTAAAGGTGGCATTTTAAATATAGTTAGAATGGTAGTGTTTGGGATTGAGTGAATAAATTCATCGTATGTTATTTGCTCAGTAGTTTCTACCTTAACCTTTACATTATTCCCTAGTTGCGCCGATAAATAACTTGACATTAATCTTGCATAATTATCATGAATGAGCTCAAGTGCTCTCAGATGATCTTTTGAGAACTTTTGAGGACTTTTAAAATCATATAATTTAATTTTATGTTTTTCCTCTTCATTTGGGATTAGATCTGCTTCTATTACCCCAGATGATAAGGCAGATAAAAGTGAGTCTATGTCACTTTGTGATAATACTTCTGCCATATTTAAACCTCATCTCTCTGAACATAGTATAATTGCTATGCCTAACTAAGTTTCTATTTCATAGTGCACATATTTTATAGTATACCTATGTTATAGCATAATTATTTTACAATAAGTTTTTCAATATCAATTAATGTTACTATTCTATCTTTAAAGTTTATAACACCTTTAATATATGTTTTATTTCTGTCATTTTCAATTTTTTCAATCAAATTTTCTTCGATTTCTAATACTTCGTCAACTTGGTCTACAGTTACTCCAACAGATTCTTCTTGTAGATTTAGTATAATAATATTTTCTTGCTGCTCAGTACTCTTTTCAATGTCTAAAAGAAGATTTATATCCAAGAGGGAAATTATATTACCTCTTAGATTAATTAAGCCCTTTATATATTCTTCTGACTTAGGTACTTTAGTTATTTCCATCATATCATTAATGCTTTGAACTTTCGATGCTTCTACTGCGAATTGTTCCTCATTAACCTTGAATACGACTACTTGCATAACTCTCCCCCTTTAACCTAAAACTTTTTTTATTGCTTCAAGAACTCTATCTGCTTGAAATGGTTTGACAATGAAATCCCTTGCTCCAGCCCTTATTGCATCCATAACCATAGTTTGTTGTCCCATAGCACTACACATGATTATTTTTGCAGCAGGATCAAATGCTTTAATTGCTTTAACGGCTTCAATTCCATCCATCTCAGGCATGGTAATATCCATAGTAACAATGTCTGGTTTTTCTACCTTATATAGTTCTACACCTTTTAATCCGTTGTTACCCTCACCAACAACTTCAAATCCATTTTTCTCTAATATATCCTTTATCATCATTCTCATAAATGCCGCATCATCAACAATTAGTACTCTAGCCATTTTATATAACCTCCAATTAATTTATCCCTAATGAATTTAATATCTTCTCAAGTGATCCAGGCATTGGTATATAATAAAAATGCCCATTCATTTTTTGATGTTCTAGTAAAAAACGAGTTTCTAAGTCAAGTATATATTCGTCAAATTGACCTGACTCAATAAAAGTTGTTGATAAAATCGCACCCATCATATCTAAAGCAATAGCTGGCACAGAAGGCCTAGCTGCAAGATTCGTAAGTTTGGCTATTGCATTCATGAAGGAACTTGAAATAATGTTCCCTATTTCACATAATGCCGAGCTCCCAATTTCCGTTATTTGATCCTGCTTTTTACCTAGGAGACTAGAAATAATATCTAGTGCAACGTCTTTATCAATAGTAAACAGTATATTACCCGGTATATCGCCCAAGACGCGTACAATAACACCCACTACTAACTTTTCAACCCCTATTTCTGAAAAGATATCATCAAAGGGAACAATATTTACTGCCGGCACGGTCATATCTACTTTTTCATTCAATAACTCAGATAATGAAGTAGCTGCATTCCCTGCGCCAATATTTCCTACTTCTTGTAGAACATCTAGTTGAATAGAACTAAGCTCTGAATAATCCATATTATACTCTCCTTACACTAAGGCAGCAACATCTAGTATTAATGTTACTAGGCCATCTCCTAAAATAGTTGCTCCTATATATTCTTTTAACCCCTTAAGTGTTTTTCCTAGTGGTTTTATCACAATTTCTTGTTGTCCTAAAAGCGAATCTACTAAAAGTCCTACTATTTTCTCTCCGACTTTTACAATAACAATATATTTCTTTGTTTCGTCATTTGTTTCTATTTGCATTACTTTATTTACTCTTACTAGTGGTATTATACTATCATTGTATACAATAACTTCTTTGTTATTAGTTTTCTTAATTAGGTCGTCCTTGTAGTCTATTACTCTATCAATATACCCAAGAGAAATAGCCATAGTTTCAACACCTATTTTTACAAGTAATGCTTGAATAATTTGAAGCGTCAATGGTAATGTTATAATAAAAGAAGTACCTTTGTCAATTTCACTTATAGCATCTACCGTTCCGCCAAGTGCAGCAATTTTAGTTTTAACAACATCCATTCCAACTCCACGTCCTGAAATATCAGTTACCTTCTCATTTGTGCTAAAGCCTTGTGCAAATATTAAATTTTTTATGTCGGCTTCCGTCATTCCCTCAGTATTTATTCCAACTTTATTAGCTTTTGCTTTAATTCTTTCAACATCGAGGCCTGCACCGTCGTCTATAACTTTTATTATCGCTTTAGTACCTTCAGCATAAGCCATAAGACTAATTCTTCCAATAGGATTTTTGCCCTTTGCAATTCTAACTTCTCTAGGTTCAATTCCATGATCTGCAGCATTACGAAGCAAATGAAGTAGTGGTTCTCCGATTTCGTCTATTACTGTTCTATCAATTTCTGTCTCTTGACCTTTTATCACAAGTTCCATTTCCCTGTCAAGTTCCTTTGATAAATCTCTTATCATTCTTGGGAACCTATTAAATACTACTTCAAGTGGTAACATTCTTATTTTCATTACTAACTCTTGCAGATCCGAAGTTGCCCTAGCTACTTGTTCTAATGTTTCATTTAAATCAGTTAATTTATGAACACTACTTATTTGTTCAAGTCTTGTTCTATGGATTACAAGTTCTGAGACCATATTCATAAATTTATCTAATCTATCCAAATCAACCCTTACAGATTGATGAGCTTTTTTGTGAACTGCCACTTCCTTTTTATCATCTACTAAAACGTTATTTTTATTTGCTACTATTTTGTTTTCTTCCATTTTATTTTCTTGTATTTGATTTCCTACTGATTTAACTTCAGGTGATTTTTCTATTTTCTTAAAGTCTCCTAAATCATCTTTTAAATTATCCTTACTAAAATTAACGTTGACATTTTCCACTGTTGCATTATCTACTTCTGATATATTCAAAAGAATATCAATAATTTCAGCTTTATCTTTTTTTGTAATATAAATTAAATTTATTTTAAATTCAAAATTTTCACTTTCTAAATCTTCGGGTCCTGGTATGGACTTTATTATTTCACCATATTCTTCTAAGCTCTTAAAAATGAGAAATGCTCTTGCTGCCTTAAGAAGTGTGTTTTCGCTTATTAAAATATCTATTTCAAATGCATTAAACATCTTATCAATTGCTTGCTTAACAACATTAATGTCATATTCATTAAGATTAATTTTTTCATTATTATCGTTATCATCACTTGTAGCATCATTTTCTTTTACTTCGTTTTTAAGAGTGTCATCCCCTTCTGCCATGGAGTGTAAATCATTTAATATGTCTTCAATTGAAATTTCCTCAGCAGTCCCTTCTGATATATTATTTACCATTCGCTCTAGAGTATCTAAACATGTGAATAAAACAGTTACCACTTTTTCTGTTACTTTAAGTTTACCCTCGCGAAATTCAGATAAAATATTTTCCATATTATGTGTCAATTCAGCCATTTGGCTAAATCCCATTGTTGCTGCCATTCCCTTTATAGTGTGAGCTACCCTGAATATTTCATTTAACTTGTCTATATCTTCAGGTCTTTGTTCTAGCTCAAGAAGCGATTCATTAAGCGTCTGCAAATTTTCCATAGATTCTTCTAAGAACATTGACATATATTGTGATGTATCCATTTTATTCCCCTCCGCATTAATTGTTATTCACCTTATACTTTTTTATAAATAAATGTAGATGTCTTTTCAAATCCATACTCTTTATAATTGTATATACTTTCGGTGGCGCCAACAAATAATAATCCACCTTTTTTTAATGAGGTTGCGATTTTTTTATATATTTTATCTTTAACATCTTGATTAAAGTAAATAACTACATTTCGGCACACTACTAAATCAAAATTACTCTCGAAATTGTCTAATATAAGATCATGTTTCTTAAATTCTACTATTTTTTTAATTCTAGGGTCAATACAGTATTTATCACCAGTCACTACAAAATACTTGTCTAAAAATTGTTTTGGTACATTTTTAACTTCTGAATATACATATTCACCATTTTTTGCTTTTTGAAGTATTGTGCTGTCTATGTCTGTAGCTATAATTTTGTGGTTTGCTCTAGAATTTAAATTATCCACAATCATAGCAAGGGAGTAAGGCTCAGCACCAATAGAACATGCTGCACTCCAAATTTTAAGTCCTGAATTATATGAAAGTTCTGATTTAACTTTTTTTGAAAGTTCATCAAAAATCTCAGGATTTCTAAAAAATTCTGTTACGTTTATTGTAATAAAATCTAAAAATTTCTGTTTTTGAGCTGGCTCTCTTTTTAATAACTTAATATACTCCTCTACAGAATTAACCCCCACTCTTGACATTAAACTTAAAATTCGCCTATGTAATTGATTGGATTTATAAGCTGACAAATCTATATTATATTCTTTTAAAACCCATTGTTGAAAATATATTAAATCCATTAGCGTTTGCTCACCTTCCCATTACAACTTTTATGATTTCTCGTGCAACATTCTGTAGGGGAACAATTTCATCTACTTTACCTGTTTCAAAAGCAGCTTTGGGCATGCCGTATATTATGCAAGTAGATTCGTGTTCGGCCATAGTTATTCCTCCATTGTCCTTAATAAATGCTGTGCCTTTTGCACCATCACGTCCCATTCCAGTAAGTACAACACTTAGCATATGTGCTCCATAAACTTTAGTCGCAGATATAAATAACTTATCTACTGCTGGTCTTACTCCCCAAATAGTAGGCTCCGTGTTTAGTTTTATTCTTTTCCCACTGTCTATTTCCATATGATATCCACCAGGAGCAATATAAACTATATTTTTCTCAATAATTTCACCGTCGCTTGCTTCTACAACCTTTAACTTGCTATTTAAATTAAGTCGCTCTGCAAAAGCCTTTGTAAATCCAACTGGCATATGCTGCACTACTAAAACAGGAACTCCTATATCATCAGGCAGGGCCGTTATTACCTGATATAATGCTTTAGGACCACCAGTAGACGCTCCAATAACAACGACCTCAACGCTTCGTTCTTGTACGTTGCTCACTCTATTTGGAATTCTATTTAATATTTCTCTATTTGTTTCAAAAACTTTTTCAGTCGTTATACTCATTTTACCTCGATTTTGCAAAAAAGCTAATTTTATTTTTTGTACTAACTCATTTCTAACTTTATCAATGTCTAATGATATTGCTCCAGAGGGTTTTGCTATAAAATCAAAAGCTCCTAGTTCAAGACATTCCATAGTTGATTCCGTTCCAGATTTAGAAATACTACTTAGCATTATAACAGGTATGTTGATATTAATTTTTCTTAATTCTTTTAAGGTTTCCTTGCCATCCATCTTAGGCATTTCAATATCCAATGTTATCACATCTGGCATTAAACGCGATATTTTTATTAACAATTCTTCACCATTTTTTGCTGTATCTATAACCTCCATTTGTGCTTGATCATTAATCATGTCAGAAATGACTTTTCTCATTAATGCTGAGTCATCTACGACAATCACTTTGATTTTCTTTAACACTAAAAATCACCTCCTTAGCTTCGCGTTAAATCTAAATATCTGTTATTCCCAAACCTACAGTTCTAATAGACAGAATTCCACTTGTGGTATCAAATATTAATGTTCTCCCTTTATTACCGCCAATATCTTCTGCAACTATTGGAATGGACAGAATTTTTAGAGCATTTTTTACCGCTATGCTATTTCGGTTTCCAATGTCCATTATTATGCTTTTATCAGAGAAGTTAAACATTGATGCTCCACCTGCTATTTTAGCTTTCATGTTTCTTAATTTTGCGCCCTTTTTTATCATATCCTCAACTAATAAGGGTACAGCTAGGTCTGCAAATTTTATAACATTGGTTATTTTATTAAATTGACTACTATCTGGAAGCATTATGTGTGCCAAACCTCCAAAACCCATATTTCTATCAAAAATTGCAATTCCCACACAAGATCCTAATCCAACCGTTATTAATTTATCTGGTGAAAATGCTACATTTAAATCTGCAATACCTACTTTTATTTCATTATATTCCATTTCCACACCCTATTTTATAATATTTGATTTTTTTCATCGTCTGTCAATATAGCTGAAATATTCAAGTATACAATTATTTTACCATCAATTTTAATAAGTCCTTTTATATATCTTTTAGATATTCCTCCAATTATTTCTGGAGATTCTTCTATCTTATCCATTCTAACATCCATAACTTCTGATACAAAATCAACTATTATGCCTATTTTACTATTATTTTGCTTAGCAACTATTATCTTAGATTCTTCTCCAATAACAGAGGATGGCAGTTTAAATATCTTTGACAGAGATATAATTGGTAATATGCTGCTTTCATAATTTATAACTCCTTCAACAAATTCCGGTGAATCTGGAATTTTAGTTGATTTCTCGTATCCCAGTATTCTCTCCACTTCAATAATATTAGTGGCATAGTACTCCCCACCTATTCTAAAAACCAATACCTTAATTTCTTGCTGCTTCATAATTTACCCCCTACAATTGTAATTTATTTAAATTGTATTTTTTTAATTAGAACTTATTAAGATTATAACTTATCCAATTTTAGTTTATCAACAATGAATTCATGATCATCGTCTATGTATGCATGAACATTTTTGCCAGGAACGTCTAGAATATATTCTCTATCGCCTATGATAAAACTAGTATTTTGATAAGCAATATCTGCCCATATTTGTCCATGTTTTTCTACAATAAGTTTTGTTGCTACACCCCCAGGGCCCCCAACTATTTTACATCTAATTTCTTTTCCAGCGTGCATAACCCCACCGCGAGCTAAACTTTTATCCTTTTCAAATATTATACTATCACTTGCCACTATCTGTGATACATATTCTCCTTTGCCGGTAATTATAACGTTACCTGAACTCTTAATTACTGAATCTTGACAATAGTCTAAGGCTACATTTACAGGAAGAGTTAAATTCATTTCTAGTACTAATATTTTATTGTCAATAATTGCAACAGCATCACTTAGTTCCTCATAATTGCTTATATTTAAAGTGCCAACACCAAGTATTTTATTTTTAATAATAAATAAAAGTTTATCATCGACATCTTGCTTCTGAAGTATTCTTTTAGCTATTTTAAGAGAAACCTGAGGAAGTTTTTTAAATTTAGTTTCAATTAAAATTTTAACAAGTTCACCATCACTAGTACCTCTCGCTACTAGATTCATTTCTTTTAATTGACTAATAGCTGCTATTAGTTTCGTTAGGTCATTTTTCATTCTCTTTAAATCACTTAAATAATCTAGTGTTAATACATCTTCTTTACCAGCAGCAACGGTTGAATGAATAACATTACCCTTTACTACTATATCACCACTTGCAGTAATTTCTGATTCTGCTACATTGTTTTTAACTAAAATAGAATTGCCTGCTTCCACTTTCATGCCCTCTTGTACATTGCCACTTATAATTATATCTCCCACAAATTGAATATTACCTGTTTTTAAATCCACATCTCCTGTTATTTTGTGAGTTTTGTATACGAAAAAAGTACTTCCCCGTGACGAAGGTCTACCCTCAGTTGTTGCCACAACCCTGCATCCATCTTCAATTTTACAACCTTCTCCTACACCTAGCACTATTCTTCTTGAAATTGCAGTTTCTATATTCTTACCTGTAATGTCTATACCACCTTTTCCATTTTTACCTGGGTAAAGGATAGCTAAGACTTGCCCCTTCTCTACCCCTTGTACAAATCCTATGGCTTTGTAATCTATAACTTGTTCATCGTCATAATCATTATCTTTTTTATTTTCGTTCTTGTTGTATTCTATCTCCAGTCTATCATCTACTGCATTCATACTTTTTTTCCCATTTGCAATAAGTAGTTCCGATATCTCATATGTATTTGTACATTTCATAATGTTCTTCCTTAATACGCCATATTGAATATTATGATTTAGTAACTCTTTATTAATTTCTAATTCATTAAATTTGGGAGGCATAATTTCTTCATTAACTTCCACTTCTATTGTGACTGAATTCCTAGGCTCAATATCCTTTAGTTTATAAGTTATATTTGGTTTATATTCAATACTAATATAAGCCTCCATTTTGTCTGGGTTTATCTTTAAGTTCATATATCTTTTAGCTTCATCTTCACTAAAAGAAACCTCAATATTATCTTGTGAATATACGGCTTTATTTGGGCTAACCTTTTCTCCATTTATAGTTAGTGTAACTTTTTCGCCTTCAGAAATCTCTGCTGGTTTTCCGCCCTCACAAGGATCTTTTATTATAAATTTACCCTGTTTAATTTCTATAGTTCCATCTAGTTCATTATAATTTTCTTCTTTAAAGGCATTTGTTTCGTAATCTTCATTTTTAAGAGAGTCCTCATTAATAATATATTTATTATTTAAACCTTCTATAACATTAATAGAGATTACAGCATGTTTTTTAAACAAGCCTTTTTTTTCCTCTAATATCGTATATATAATTTTCTCTTTTGGAACACACAAACTGATACTTGCACTCTTCAAACACTCTTCAACATTAGCTCCTTCGAATTTTTGAGTGCACTCCTTACCCAACAATTATACCACCTCTTTCTATAGAAAAATTATATCATGATTTCTCTATTTTATGCGATACATTTAAAACGTTTATTTGTTTATCGTATTATTTTGAATATACTTTACAAATATATTTTTATTCTCTTTTAATTCAGCATTAAATCCCTCAATTATGGATTTTATTATAGGATTTTTTGCTGAATTAAAAGAAAATCCATCCACACTTTCTATTGGCAAAACATTGGGTGAGGTTCCAGAAATAAATAAAGCATTGTATGATTGAAGATCTTTTTCATAAATGTTTTTTTCTTGAAAATCTATTTTTAGTTTTTTGCATGTTTTTATAATAAATTGTCTTGTGATGCCGGGCAATACATTAATAACACTTGAAGTTACAACCGTAGAGCCTTTTACCATAAATATATTTGATTTACTACCTTCTGTAATAAATCCAGCATTATCTACTAAAATTGCCTCATATGCGTTTTCAAAATTAATTTGTTGATTTACTTTTTCCCTAAACATATTATTAATGACTTTAGCATTTGGGTTACTTCGCTCACCGTGATAAGTTATAGTTTTTACTCCCTCTTCATACTGCTTTTTAGAAGGGTATGCATGTGGTATAAAATAGGCTAGAAAATTATCTCCTATTTGATTATTTCTTTTAGTTTCATCATTTTTGCTATAATTTATAACTAATTTAAGATTTCCGGTTAACACGTTATTTTTATTTATTAATTTAATAATTCTATTTATAATTTCGTCCTCAGTGATACTTAAACTGTGCCCCATAATTATTGCAGAGTTTTCAAGACGTTTTATGTGCTCTATAAGGAAAATTGGAATTCCATCAATTACCCTTATAACTTCATATAATGATTCTCCTAAAGTGCTATTGTAATTTTCAAATTCTTCACTTGTTTTAATTTCATTCCCCTGTAAAAAGAATGAATTTATACACTTATCCATATGAATCCTCCTTGTTGTTATTATAATATATGAATGCTAGTAATTAATATTCTAATTATATATATCCTACTACTTCCATCTTAAAATTTCAATTTTATCATGTGTTTTCTTAAAATTCACCAAATAAGGATGACCTACTAAATCAAAAAGCGGCAAGTCTGATAGAGAATCAGAAAACATATAAGATTCTTCAAAATCAACCTCAATATTTCCTTTCTTTAAGACCTCTTTTAATCTTCTTACTTTTTCATCACCTTTACAATTTTCTCCCAAAATTTTATTTCTATGTAATCCATTCTCTTTAATGAACCGAGTTCCTATTACTTTATCCACTTCTTTTATATTATAAAATTCACTTAAATAGAATTCGGCGGATGCAGAAATCAAATAAATTTTATATCCCTCATTTTTCATTTTTTTTATCATATTAATAGCATCTTTATATATTATCTTACTTAACCGTTTTGCATAAAATTCTTTAACGATTCTTTTCATATCATTTTCCTCTATACCATCAATAAATCTTATAAAGGTTTTCTTTGCTTTTGAAGCATCATATATCTTGAAAACATAAAATATAGATGATAATATACTTTTAGGGAGATATTTTATATACTGAGGATTCTTTTTCATCATAAAAAAATAGAATTCTACTAAAGTCTCTCTTTTGGTTAAAGTATAATCTATATCAAAAATGGCTAATCTTTCTTTCATAACTTGGCCTCCTTTAAAATACATTAGGTATATTGTTACCATACGAATACTATTAATTCTATTAATAAATAATGATACTTGTAATTATACTATTTATAAAACTTAAAAAGAGCCGATGCATTTTGCAACGACTCTTTTATAAAATTATTTCTCGTCTTTAATTAACTCTTCATAATATGCAGTAACTTCTGCAAATTCTTCATCTTCGGGAATAACTAATTCGCCTGTTTCATCATCTCCAATTACCTTGAAAAGATATATTGAATCGTCCTCAGGGTTTTGAACTAGCGCATATTCATTTTCTTTATAAGTAAATCCATCTACTATTTCACATGGAACTACATTCCCATTTTCATCTTCTAAATCAACTGTTAAAGCTTCGCCTTCACCACAACCGCAATCGCAACCTTCATGATCGCTATCATGTTTATGATCATGACCTCCACATCCACAGCCTTCGTTCATATCAGCATGCTCGTGGCCACCGCATCCGCAACCTTCATTTTCTTGGTCATTTTCATGACTACCGCATCCACAAGATGCATTTTTATCTTCATTCATAATGTAGTACCTCCTACTTTAAGTATACTTTAATTCTACCCTAAATTATAAAATAATAAAAGGCTTTTTGAAAATTATTTTTATTAAATTAGTGTAAAGAAAAAGGAAGATGAACAATCCATCTCCCTTTTTCTTTTAAATTTTAAATACTATTCTTGACTAGCAAGTTTTTTGTATCCAGCTAATCTATCCACAGCGTCTTTTTCTGTTTTAACAAATAATTCTTCTGCTATTTCTGGGAATGATTTTGCAAGTGAGGAATATCTTACTTCGCCCATTAGGTATTCTCTAAATGAAGTAGTTGGTTCTTTAGAGTCTAATATAAACGGATTTTTTCCTGCTTCTTTTAAAGCTGGATTAAATCTATACATAGCCCAATATCCTGATTCAACGGCTCTCTTAGTTTCAAGTTGTGTACAACCCATTCCAACTTTTAGACCGTGATTTATACATGGAGCATATGCAATTATTAGTGATGGCCCTTTATATGCTTCTGCTTCTTTTATAGCTTTTAGTGTTTGAGCTTTATCAGCACCCATTGCTATTTGAGCAACATAAACATATCCGTAAGTCATTGCCATCATGCCGAGATCTTTTTTCTTAGTTCTCTTACCAGTTGCTGCAAACTTTGCAACAGCAGCTGTTGGAGTAGATTTTGATGATTGACCTCCGGTATTTGAATATACTTCTGTATCCATTACAAATATATTTACATCTTCACCAGATGCGAGTACATGATCAACTCCACCAAATCCAATATCATAAGCCCAACCATCTCCACCAAATATCCATTGAGATTTTTTAACTAAATGATCTTTTTTACCAAATATTGCTTGTAATGCTTCGTTATTGTCTTTCTCATCAGTTAATAATGGTAACATTTTAGACGCTGCAGCTTTTGAACCTTCTGCATCTTGTTTGTTTTCAATCCATTCATTAATAGCTGCTTTTAATGCATCACTTGTGTTTAAAGTTAAAGCCTGAGTTGCTGACATTTCAACCTTATCTCTTAATTGGCTAGTTCCAAGGAACATTCCAAATCCATATTCAGCATTATCTTCAAATAATGAGTTAGCCCAAGCTGGCCCCTTGCCACATTTATTAACTGTATAAGGTGATGCAGGTGAACTTCCTCCCCAAATTGAAGAACATCCTGTAGCGTTTGCAACAAGCATTCTATCTCCGAATAATTGAGTAATAAGTTTAGCATATGGTGTTTCTCCACATCCAGCACAAGCTCCGCTGAATTCCATTAATGGTTGCTCAAATTGGCTTCCTTTAACAGTTGATGTTCCTAGTGGGTTTTCTTTCTTAGGTAAATTTATATTAAATTTCCAGTTTTGTATTTTATCTTCTTGGGTCGCATAAGGTTTCATAATTAAAGCTTTTTCTTTTGCAGGGCATACTTCTGCGCAATTACCA
>Ga0209125_1001305_pt1 | contig 24005 bp, 12 predicted proteins | sample BarGraIncub1131A_FD_184503 | JGI IMG/M metagenome (GOLD analysis project Ga0209125, IMG submission 184503) | Arctic peat soil microbial communities from Barrow, Alaska - Barrow Graham LP Incubations 11-31A (SPAdes) (version 2) | ecosystem: Environmental > Terrestrial > Soil > Wetlands > Peat... | reverse complement strand
ATATTTCCGGGCAATTATTACAGACCAAATTAATTCGGTCAGGTAAAGGAACAATAGATGTTTCAACTTTTGCCAATGGTATTTATTTAATTAAAGGAGACGGTCTCTCAAAAAAATTGATCATTGCCAACTAAAAATAACAAATATCATGTGATTAATAATTACTTTACTTATATTTATGGAGACCCAAGTGCTGCCGGACAACATGGAGACATTGTTTTCGGTGATGTTGATAATGATGGCGATTTGGATGTATTCATCGGTGGAGAACAACGGAACGATCCCATGCTCAAGTAGGAGGATTGTATATCAATGTAAGCTAATGCAAATTCAAATCGTTTTCAAATTCGGTCCAATCATTAAGATTTTAAGTCAATCAAGTAAAAAACAATTAATATTTAAATTTTATGGGAGATAGTGTAGAACATTTTGTTAAAAGGATTACTTTTTTTTGTTTGATGCTGTGTTTTGCCCCATTGTCCGTGATTGCGACCAATACAGTTGGTGTAAATGATCCGGCAAACATAAACCAAAACACGGTAGCTTCGGAAAAAAAACGAATAACAGGTCGTATTACCGACGAAAAAGGCGAGCCATTAGCAGGCGTTAGCATTTTCGAAAATGAAATATCAAATGGAACTATTACAAATAGTGATGGTCTTTACCAAATCAATGTTAGCAGCGGAGCTTTCTTGAATTTTTCGTTTATAGGATTTGAGAATAATACTGCTAGGATTGGCAGTAGTTCCGTGTATGATATTATATTAAAGGAGGTGGTAAATAAATTGGAAGAAACAGTAGTGGTGGGGTATGGTGTGCAACGGAAAATTAGCGCAATAGGGTCTCAATCCATGCTAAAAATGAGTGATGTCAAAGTACCTTCAGCAAGTTTATCCACAGTATTAATTGGCCGAATGTCCGGTATTGTTGGTGTGCAACGTACGGGAGAACCGGGAAAAGACGCCGCAGATATTTGGATTCGCGGCATTTCTACCCCAAACGGAGCGTCTCCTTTGATACTGGTTGACGGAGTAGAGAGGCCATTTAATGATATTGACCCTGAAGATATAGAATCAGTGACCGTATTAAAAGATGCTTCAGCTACTGCTGTGTATGGAGTTCGGGGTGCAAATGGAGTAATTATCATAAAAACAAAACCGGGTATAATTGGTAAACCTACCGTCAGTGTAGATTATTACGAGGGTTTTAATCGCATGACAAAAGCTCCTGAACTTGCAGATGGAATAAAATATATGGAGGCGGCCAATGAGGCCTCTTATAATATGGGGCAAGGATATTTCAAAAATTATTCGGAAGATTATATTGAAAATACTCGTTTGGGAACAGACAAATTAATGTATCCGAATGTAAACTGGAGGAAAGAGATATTCAAGGATTTGGCGCGAGCCAGAAGGGTAAATGCCAATATCAGAGGAGGTAGCCAAATGGCTCAATTTTATACGTCTGTAAGTTATTATAACGAAACAGGAATGTTGAAAAATAATAATTATGAGAGCTACAACTCCGCAATCAAGTACGATCGTTATAATGTTACAACGAATCTAAACGTACAGCTAACACACAGCACTAAAGTTGATATAGGTGTTCAGGGATACATAGCTTATGGAAACTATCCAGGTTTATCGACACAGGACATTTTTTCGTCCACAATGGAGGTGAATCCTGTAAAATACCCGGTTATGTTTGTCGTAGATGGAGAGCAGTATATACCTGGGACTCATACTCAGGGAGCAGAGCGAAATCCCTATGCCGATGCAGCAATGCGAGGCTATAGACAAACAATGAAAAACAGGATTCAATCAAATATCAGAATTACTCAGGAATTGGATTTTCTACTCAAAGGATTAAAATTTTCCGCAATGTATGCATTTGATGTTGAATCAGCCAGAGAGAGAATTTACGGAAAGAGGGAGAGTACATATTATTTCAAAGACAGGAATAATCCTTATGATGCGGAAGGAAAACCAAACTTAGTGGTGACATGGGAAGGCTCAACTGCACTTAACTTTAATAAAAGTTACAGCGGTGAACAAAAAGATTATTTTGAGTCATCGTTCGTCTATGAAAAATTAATCCGAGGAAAACACCGTTTTAATGCTATGGCAATTTATACACAAGAAAATAAGACATACAACGAAGCGGTAAACATAATAGAGTCCATTCCTTTCAGAGTGCAGGGTATAGCTGCAAGAGCCACTTATTCGTGGAACGATCGTTACTTTGCCGAATTCAATATCGGTTATAATGGTGCAGAAAACTTCCCTAAAGACAGGCGCTTTGGTACTTTCCCTGCTGCAGGTGTGGGCTGGGCTCTATCCAACGAACCTTTTTGGAATTCGTTAAAGGAAACAGTCTCTTTCCTTAGACTCCGTTATACCAACGGGAAAGTAGGTAGTAGCAGTACTGGAACCAACTTGACTCAAAGACGTTTCATGTACATTGAACAATATGCTTGGGACAATTTATACGGTTCTATTTTTGGCACAAGTTACAGAGATGGAGCCAGAATAGTTAATCCAAAAACAAGCTTAGAGTGGGAAGTTGCAACTAAACAAGATTTAGGGCTTGATATTAAGTTATTTAACGATGACTTTTCTCTTACTGTTGATTGGTTTAAAGAGAATAGAAAAAATATATTACGCGAAAGAAACGAATCTCTGCCTGGTTATGCTGGATTCCAGTCTGTACCTTATGGAAATGTCGGAGAATCTAAAACCATAGGTATCGATGGCAATTTCGAGTATTATAAAAGGCTAAATAAAGATTGTGCTTTGACTTTTAGAGGGAATATGACATGGGCTCACCCAGAATGGGTAGATAATGATATACCCGAAAGACTGTATCCATGGCGTAATCAAAAAGGATATAGCCTGACATCAATAGAGGGTTACACAGCTCTTGGCCTTTACAAACAAACTGATATTGATATGATAAATTCATGGATTGTTCTACCAGATGCCGAAAAGTCCAATACTTCGCAACCGTTCCCTACTCCCCCTTCAGTGTCGCTAATTGATGTAAGGGCAGGGGATATTATATATAAAGACATGAATGGTGACGGAAAAATTGACGATAATGATAAATCATGGTTAGGAAATGGCGATGTTCCGGAAATAAATTACGGCTTTGGATTTAATATTGATTATAAAGCTCTTTCCGTGGGTATGCTGTTTCAGGGAACAGCTCAAGCCAATCGTTTTGTAGGAGGTATCGTCAGACCATTTAATGATTCCGGAGATGGTGCTGTTTACAGTAATATTAATGACAGATGGTCCGAAAGTAATCCCAGTCAGGACGTATTTTATCCTCGTTTAGCTTATGGAAGTGATGCTTTAAGTAATCAGAACAACTTTCTGAATAGTAAATGGTGGTTGAAAGATATGAGCTTCCTTCGCCTCAAAACATTTCAAATATCCTATCGGTTACCTGAAAGATGGTGCAATAAAGTGTCTCTGAGAAATGCAAGTGTTTACATGATGGGATTAAATCTGTTTACTTTCTCTAAATGGAAATTATGGGATCCGGAATTGGCCACCGATAACGGAACAAAATATCCTAATACAACATCTTATACTATTGGTTTAAATTTTAATTTTTAAAAAAATATGAATAAAAAAAATATAAACTTTATCGTAGGATTAGTCACTCTTCTTGGCTTAATGTCATGTAGTGACTATCTTGGTCAAGTTCCGACAGATATTCTTACTTTGCAAAAAGTATACGAGACCCGTGATGCGACACTAAATAATCTGGCAACGGTTTACTCATCCATGCCTGCTGAGTTCGAAGACAGATTTACAGCTACCGGCTATGCAAACGGAACCTCCGGAGCCTGGAATGCAGGTTGTGATGATGCTGAATTTGTTTGGGATTTTAACGGCGCTCAGATCATTAATAACGGATCGCTAAATTCTGAAACGGGCTTTGTATATTCCTACTGGAATAAATGGTACAAAGGGGTGCGTGCAGCAACTTTGTTTATGGACAACATAAGTATTTGCAAACAACTGCATGATGGCGATTTGGAACAATGGACTGCAGAAGCAAGGGCTGCCAGGGCCATCTATTATTTTTATTTGTTAAGATTGTTTGGTCCGATTCCGATTATCGATGCTGCAATTTCAGAGCAAGCACCTCTTTCTGAACTTAATGCGTCCAGAAACAGTATGACGGACGTTACAACATATATCCTTTCCGAGTTGGATTTGGCAATAAACACAGGCTTACTGGACAATATAAAACTCGATGGAGCACAAGCTATATCCTCAGACAAAGGATTCGGACATATAGACAAAGTAATTGCAAGAGCGTTTAAAATTCAGGTAAAGTTGTTGGCTGCCAGCGATTTGTTTAACGGTTCAAATTCGTATTTCTCAGATCTCGCAAATAAAGATGGGGGGAAACTGTTTCCGACTTATTCCGATGCTGAGAAAAAACAATTGTGGGCAGATGCTGCTTCTGAAGCCAAATCTTTCATTCAAGATTATGTAGGTAATGGTTATGAACTTACGCGAATATATACAAACGGGAAATTTGATGCATACCTTTCGTACCGAGAAGCAGTAAGGGGCGCCACATCCGAATTGCTTAATTTAAGCGGAACAACTTCGGCTGCAGAAATGATTTGGTTCAACAAGCAAGGTAATGCCAGTTTAATGCAATATAACAGAACACCAAAACATTTTGGTTATGCATCCGATGTGCGTTGTTCGGGGGGCATGGCAGCTACTCAAGAATCGGTTGATGCATATTTTATGGCTAATGGTCAAAAACCAATTATTGGCTATGAATCTGATGGGAAAACTCCTAAAATTACTGATAATACAGGATATACAGAGAGTGGATTTTCTACAGAAAATTATAAAGATCCTGTAACAGGACGAGTTTTAGCTCCTAAAGGTGTATGGAATGCATGGATTGGCCGAGAGCCTCGTTTTTATGCAGATATAACATTTGACGGTCAAAAATGGTTGTACGAAGGTTCAGGTGTAGTATATTCAAGATTTCAATACTCCGGAAACTCCGGAAAAGGAGTAGGAAACTCAAACGACTATACCAAGTCGGGATACGTTGTGAGAAAATCGGCACCATTAACATCATGGACCAATAACGACAGGGTTTCCATTATGATCCGGTTAGCCCAAATATATCTGGATTATGCTGAAGCTTTAAACGAAAGCAATCCTGGAGACCCCGATATATTAAAATATCTGAACCTGATACGTGAACGCGCCGGTATTCCTCAGTATGGACCGGGTATAGGTCAAATAGCCATATCTGACGATCAGGCTACTATAAGACAAACTATTCGTAATGAACGTCGTGTTGAATTGGCATTTGAAAACTGTCGTTACTTTGATGTACGCAGGTGGTGTACTGCCGAAATAAGTACAAGTTTGGATTATCAAGGAAAAGCTATTTATGGCATGAATATAGATAAAAACGGAGCGGGATTCTTCGTTCGTACCAAAATTGAAGACAGGTCATTCGAAAAGAAAAATTATTTTTTCCCTCTTCCTTTGAAAGATTTAGTCATCAATCAGAATCTGGTTCAAAATCCCGGTTGGTAAAATTATATAAAATAGCAGAGGCAAGTATCCCTTAGTATAGCCTCTGCCGTTTTTCAACAAACACATTCAATCTGATGAAAATTCTCCAAAAAAGTACAAAACGTAATATTTCTTTCTCAGCACATGTTCTGTCATTGACGGAGGTTATACATACGCATTTTTGCATCAAACAAATTGTAATCTTTTTATTAGTCTTCACCTCTATCTGGAGCAATATTTTTGCTCAAAAAAGTGAATTTATAGATTATGTGAATACTTTGGTAGGAACACAGTCAAAACTTTCGCTATCTACTGGTAACACCTATCCTATTATTGCCCTCCCGTGGGGCATGAATTTCTGGACACCTCAAACAGGTAAAATGGGTGATGGCTGGGCATATACTTATGATGCAGATAAAATTCGCGGTTTTAAGCAAACTCATCAACCTAGTCCGTGGATTAACGATTACGGTCAGTTTGTTATCATGCCCGTAACTGGAAAACCCTACTTCGATCAGGACGAAAGAGCGAGCTGGTTTTCGCATAAAACGGAGATAGCTCAGCCAAATTATTATAAAGTATATTTAGCCGATCACGATGTAACTACCGAGATAACACCAACCGAAAGAGCCTCCATGTTCCGTTTTACTTTTCCCGAAACAGATAAATCGTTTGTGGTTATCGATGCGCTCGATCGCGGGTCGTATGTAAAAGTAATTCCTTCCGAAAACAAGATTATCGGTTATACCACTAAAAATAGTGGAGGTGTACCTGAAAATTTTAAAAACTATTTTGTAATAGTTTTCGACAAAGCATTTACTTATACCGCCACCGTAGATAATGGTAAGATCGTTGAAAACCGACTAGAAATCAAAGAAAATCACACTGCTGCCATTATCGGATTCAGTACAAAGAATGGTGAAGTTGTAAATGCATGCGTTGCTTCTTCATTCATAAGTCCCGGGCAAGCTGAATTAAATCTAAATGAGTTGGGAAAACGTGACTTTGATACCGTAAGAGCTGATGGAAGAAAAATATGGAATGATGTTCTCTCGCGGATTGAAGTTCAGGACGATCATATTGATAATTTGCGGACATTTTATTCATGTCTTTACCGGTCAGTATTATTTCCACGAAGTTTTTATGAGATAGATATTAATGGAAATCCGATGCATTACAGTCCCAATAACGGACTGGTTTTACCCGGCTATATGTTTACCGATACTGGGTTCTGGGATACTTTCCGTTGTTTGTTTCCTTTTCTAAATCTGGTTTATCCGTCGATGAATGTAAAAATGCAGGAAGGACTCGTGAATACCTACAAAGAAAGTGGTTTTCTTCCCGAATGGGCCAGTCCGGGTCACCGCGATTGCATGGTGGGCAATAATTCCGCATCTGTGGTGGCCGATGCTTATCTGAAAGGTTTGCGAGGTTATGATATAGAAAAACTGTACGAAGCCGTTTTATATGGAACCGAAAATGTACATCCTTCAATCAACTCTACAGGCCGCTTGGGATATCAATATTACAATAAATTAGGGTATGTGCCATACAATGTAAAAATCAAAGAAAACGCTGCTCGTACGCTTGAATATGCTTATGACGACTGGGCTATTTATAAGCTGGGCCAAGCATTGAATCGCCCGAAAAAAGAATTAGATGTATTTGCCAAACGTGCCATGAATTATAAAAACCTCTTTGATCCTTCAAAAAAACTGATGAGAGGAAAAAATGAAGATGGAACTTTTCAGGAGCCATTTAATCCATTGAAGTGGGGAGATGCTTTTACCGAAGGAAACAGTTGGCATTACACATGGTCGGTTTTTCACGATCCGCAGGGATTGATTGATTTAATGGGAGGGAAGGCTGAATTCAACCGCATGATGGATTCTGTGTTTATCATGCCTCCGCTTTACGACGCAAGTTATTACGGTGGAGTAATTCACGAAATCCGCGAAATGCAAATTATGAACATGGGGCAGTATGCACATGGTAATCAACCAATTCAACACATGCTTTATTTGTACAATTACTCGGCTCAACCATGGAAATCGCAATTCCATATTCGCGAAGTTATGAATAAATTATACACTTGTAATCCAGATGGATATTGTGGTGACGAAGATAACGGTCAGACTTCGGCCTGGTATGTGTTCTCGGCCATGGGTTTTTATCCCGTCTGCCCGGGCACTGACCAATACATAATTGGTTCGCCATTGTTTAAAGGCGTTAAACTACATCTCGAAAACGGGAAACAAGTAACTATTAATGCCGAAAACAACAATCCGAAGAATGTTTACGTTTCGCAAATGGCCCTAAATGGGGTTAATTATAATAAAAACTTCCTTACGCATGGCGATTTGTTAAACGGAGCAACCATTGATTTCGAGATGTCGGCTACGCCCGATATCATTCGTGGAACCGGCAATGATGCTTTGCCCTATTCGTTCTCGAATGAATTGAAGCAGGCAAATAATAAGAAAACGGAAAAAAAATAATCACGTTCAGCCGGTCAGAGGACAATAAAAAGTCAATTTAAAAACTGTTTTATTTGAAAATAAATAACTTAAGTAAGTGGACGAATATAATGTCCCGTAATTTTCAACGTTGTACCCTGCAAAGTGCCTCTTTTTCTTCTTTGGAGAAGATGTCTGAAGGATGGGAAATGATTGGAGAAGCAACCAATGGTTCTAGACCGAAGGGAGATTACTCGGCTCTGCCGCTTAGCTTGTTAAAAATTAGGGAGGAGTCAGATTACGAAAAATAAAAATATCCATTGACTATTACTTCTATATAAAAATCAATAATATAAATGAAAAACGAAAAATCAATTTCTATAATGTTGCCGGTGCTGTTCGGCTTCTTTATCATGGGCTTTTGCGATGTAGTTGGAATTACTTCCATGCATGTGAAAGAAGACTTGCTGGGCGATTATAGCCCTGAATTCAGAGATACGCTTTCTAATTTAATACCCGTAGCTTTGTTTTCCATGTTCCTTATTTTCTCAGTGCCAACTGGTATATTAATGAATAAAATTGGTCGCAAACGTACGGTTTTGCTAAGTAATGTCATTACTATTGTAGCCATGTTTATTCCTTTAATCCAGTATACTTTTGTGATGTCGCTGTTAGCATTTGCTTTGTTGGGAATAGCCAATACAATTTTGCAAGTGTCGTTAAACCCACTTTTGACCAATGTTGTTAGTGGAGATAAACTGACTTCAAGTCTTACTGGTGGGCAATTTGTGAAAGCAATATCGTCATTTTGTGCCCCATTTATCGCAGCTTTTGCTGCTTCTATGTTAGGTGACTGGCAATATATATTCCCAATTTACGCCGTAATAACCTTGATTTCAACTATATGGTTAATGGCTGCTCCAATTAAAGAGAAACAAATTGTAGGTAAAGCCAGTTCTTTTGGAAGTGTATTTGGTTTATTGAAAGATAAAACAATTTTTCTTTTATTCTTAGGTATCGTTTTCGTTGTTGGCGTTGATGTGGGATTAAATACCGCTGCACCTAAAATTTTAATGGAACGTTGTGGCATGAATTCTATAAATGCGGGATATGGAACAAGTATGTACTTTGCTTTTCGTACAGCTGGTGCTTTTATCGGTGCAATATTGTTAGTCCGGTTTTCGTCGGAAAACATATTTAAACTAATAACATCTGTTGCGGTTTTGGCTTTGATTGCTCTTATTTTTATTACCGATAAAATTGCTATTTTCTCACTTTTTGCTATAATAGGTTTCGCTATTGCCAATGTTTTTTCTATCATTTTTTCGGTGGCAATTCAATTAAAACCTGATAAGGCAAATGAAATTTCAGGTTTGATGATAACCGGTGTTTTTGGAGGTGCCGTTATTCCTTTTATTATGGGTCTTACATCCGATGCTATTGGTTCGCAGTTAGGTTCGGTGTTGATTATTTTATTGAGTGCTGTTTATTTGTTATTTTGCGCTTTTGCTGTAAAAACAAAAAAAATATAATTCACTTATTTAGTTTTTAATAATTTACTATCATGAAAAAAATATCGGTTTTAATACTGCTTAATTCAATTTTATCTCTTTATGTGACTGCACAGTCACTTCAAAAACATAATAATTACGACATCACTAAGGACCGGTTGCTGTATACCGTCGGGTATGCTCACCTTGATACGGAGTGGAACTGGGATTATCCTACCACTATTAACGAGTATATTCTTAATACGATGGTGGAAAATTTCAGGTTATTTGAAAAATACCCCGAATATGTATTCAATTTTACCGGTTCGCGTCGGTACAATATGATGAAAGAATATTATCCCGTATTATTCATAAAAGTACAGGAATATGTGAAACAGGGACGTTGGCATGTGTCGGGTTCATCTGTCGACGAAGGCGAAGTAAATATCTCATCATCGGAGTCTTTGGTGCGCCAGATTTTGTATGGTAACGATTTCTTTCGAAAAGAATTTCGAAAAGAAAGCGTCGACTATATGTTGCCCGACTGTTTTGGCTTTCTGTTCAATCTGCCCACCGTTTTCAATCATTGTGGATTATTGGGCTTTTCCACACAAAAACTTACATGGAGATCGGCTACAGGTGTTCCATTCAATGTAGGCGTTTGGAATGGCCCGGATGGGAAAGGCATCATCGCAGCCTTAAATGCCACAGATTATAACGGGCATATCGAAACTCGTCTCGACAAAAGTCCGTATTGGACCGAACGACTTAATGAAGATCAGAAAAAAACCAGCTATGCTTTTGATTATCGGTATTACGGTGTGGGAGATCGTGGTGGATCACCACGCGAAAATGATATAAAAAGAGTGATGGCCAGTATGAACAATAATGACGAAAACTTCAAAGTTCTGTTGACTTCTTCTGATCAGATTTATAGGGATATTACACCTGATATCAGAAAAAAACTTCCTGTTTATTCGGGCGATTTATTATTGATTGAACACAGTGCCGGATCAATGACTTCGCAGGCTTACATGAAACGAATGAATCGCAAAAATGAATTGCTGGCACAATCAGCAGAGCAAGTCTCGGTAATTGCAGATTGGTTGGGTGGTGCACATTATCCTTTCAAAAAACTGAACAATGCATGGGATTTGGTACTTGGAAGCCAATTTCATGATATACTACCCGGAACAAGTACTCCCAAAGCTTACGAATATGCATGGAATGATGAGTTTATTGCAGCAAACGGATTTGCCGAAGTACTTAAAAATAGTGTAAGTGCCGTTACCGCTAGGCTGAATACCCATACTCAGGGGAGATCGGTGGTAGTATATAATCCGGTTGCTAAATCGCGCGAAGACGTAGTCACCGCAGAGTTGGAATATCTTACATTACCAGCTTCGGTAGGCGTTTTCGATAAAAACGGAAAAGAAGTTCCTTCACAAATATTGGAGAAGAAAGAGAACAAATTAAAAGTATTGTTTTTAGCTCAACTTCCTTCTGCAGGATTAGCTGTATATGATGTGCGTGAAACGTCGGTGACTGATACAAAAAATTCACTTACAATAACAAATAACTCAATAGAAAATGATTATTACAAAGTCAGATTTGCTGCTAATGGGGATGTGCTGAGCATTTTCGATAAAAAAGCGACAAAAGAAATATTGTCGAAACCGGCACGTTTGGAGTTTTTACAAGAACAACCCGATCAGTGGCCTGCATGGAATATGGACTGGAAAGACCGCCAGAAAGTACCCATCGGCTTTATGGACAAGGACGCTGTGTTGGAAATAGCAGAACAAGGACCGGTACGGGTAACTCTTAAGGTACAACGCAAGGGACACAATTCGGAAATCACCCAGTTGTTTAGCTTGTCGGCAGGCGAAGCAGGCAAAAAATTGGAAGTAACTAATAAGATTGACTGGCAATCACGTGGGATAAGTCTTAAAGCTTCATTCCCTTTGGCTGTTTCGAACGAGAATGCAACGTATAATTTAGGCGTTGGAACCATTTCGAGGGGAAACAATAATGAGAAAAAATTTGAAGTTCCCTCTAAAGAATGGTTCGACCTGACAGATAAATCAGGTAAATACGGCGTTTCTATTCTTGAAGATTGTAAATACGGTTCGGATAAACCTGACGATAACACGGTTCGTTTGACTCTGCTTTACACCCCTAAAATAAATACTCCTGATTGGAGTTGGGCTAACTATCAAAGTACACAGGACTGGGGAATTCACGATGTAAAATATGCCGTGTATGGACACGATGGTGGGTGGAATAAGGCTCAATCACCATGGCAGGCAAAATTTTTCAACCAACCACTCATGGCTTTCGAAACGACGAAACATGCCGGTGAACTTGGCAAATCATTTTCAATGATTTCAATCAATAAACCCCAAGCAGGTTTAATGGCATTCAAAAAAATGGAACGAGGTGATTATTATGTGATTCGTGTTAACGAACTGTCGGGAAAAGACATCAAAGACGTGAGAATTACTTTTCCGGTAGCTATTACAGATGCTTACGAACTGAATGGTCAGGAACAACGCATTGGAAATGCAATTATTGAAAAAGGGGAACTGTATTTTGACCTGAGCCATTATACAATACGTAGTTTCGCGGTTAAACTTAAACCGGTAACTCCACAGATGGAGTTTGTTCAAACCTCGTTGCCACTTCCTTACAATACCGATGCGATTAGTTTTGATTCAAATCGTGATGATGCAAACTATGGTCAATCGATTCCTGGCGAGTTGCTCTCGTCTGTTGTAGAGAGTGAGGATATCCGTCTTGTAATCGGAGATAAAACTGATGGAGAGAAGAATGCTGTAAGTTGTTCTGGTCAAAGTATCCAATTGCCCAAAGGGAATTATACAAAACTCTACTTATTGGCTGCCGCCGACGAAGATGTAAAAGCTGATTTTATGGTGGATGGACAATCAATAACACATACTATTCAGAAATGGACAGGATATGTAGGCCAGTTTTATAACCGGATATTAAGTCGTGACCAAAACTCAGTGATAGAGATGGAAAAACCGTTTGTTAAAATTGGTAATATAGCATGGTTTGCTTCTCATGTTCACGAAGGGTATCCATCCAAAAATAAGGCTTATCAGTATTGCTATCTCTATAAATACGAAATCACAATACCTGCAGGTGCTAAAATGTTGACTTTGCCTGATAACAAGAGTATCAAGTTATTTGCCCTGACAGCAGTTGCACCACCTCATGCTGAAAACGTGAAACCTCTTCAACCGCTTTATGATGATTTTAAGGGGAATCCGGAGTTTAAACTCAGGGGAGAAAAGTAATTAGGGTCTGCTGAAAAACCTATAATGTACCCCACTACTCAGACAGTTTCAAACCTACTTTAAGGTGCATTTTTTAATTTCTACTTTTTCTCTTTCTTTTCTTTAAACGTAAGCATTCGGTGAACCCCGTCTTGCCTCTCTGAAAAACGGGAATCTTTTTTCAGAGAGGCAAGACGGGGTTCACCGAATGCTTAGTTTCGAATGTGTTCATCTTAATTCGCCGTTAAAATGAACAATAGTTGCTTGGATTTGCAAATGATAAGAAAACGAATTATCTTTGGTGCTGTTAGCAGGCCTTGCATATATTTATACCTTTGTTAGTTAGCACTTTAAAGATACAAATTATTTGCTTGACTTGGTAATTATTATGCATTTATTTCTCTATTTATCAATTATTTATTTTGATTAAAATCGTTTAATATTTACCATATTTTTCCACCAAAAGTGGTGAAGAACCCTGAAAGGTTACAGAAATATTTATTATCTATCGTCGGATAATCTTCTGGGGAAAGATGGAGAAGCAACTGTTGATGGTATTCATCTCACGGATTTAGGTTTTGAACGCTTTTCTGAAAAATTAAATAAAGCCATTAAGAGAATATTAACCCGTAGTGCATTTATAAAATAGTAATAAAAAAAATGTTCATTTTGGAGAAAATCTGTATATTTACGTGATTACCAAGCATGTGAATACAATGAACAACTTCATAGCAAAGTACGAGAAAATGCTCGAGATATTAAAGCAATTTGAGACAAAAAGTAATTTTCTGAATTAAATCCAGTCCACGTATAAGCGATATTGAATTGATTGCTTTAGATCTAACGGCAGACCCTAGACACTACGGGTTAATTTATTTAAATTTTATGACTAATCCAACCAAGGCACCTTCACGTCTTCTTTCACTTGATGTACTGCGCGGCATAACGATTGCCGGCATGATAATGGTCAATAATCTTGGCAGCTCTGGAAGTGTCTATACTCCATTGGAGCATGCCCAATGGAATGGTTTGACACCTACAGACCTTGTATTTCCTTTTTTCATGTTTATTATGGGAGTTTCCATGTATCTTTCCTATAAAAAATTTGACTTCAAATTATCCGGAAAAACGTTTACCAAATTACTTCGACGTTCTGTACTGCTATTCTTAATCGGATTGGCAATCGGATGGTTTTCTCTGTTTTGCAGGAGGTTGAATGGACTTCATGGAGAGGAAATGCCGATGTTGGATAAGATATGGCAGGCTGCAAATAATTTTGAAAATCTACGTATACTTGGAGTATTACAACGATTGGCACTGGTTTCATTCTTCGGCTCACTAATGGTTTTGAACTTTAAACCAAAGCGAATTCCATGGTTAATTGGGTTCATTCTGCTCTTTTATTGGATATTAATGGCTGCAACAAACAGTTATGCTGAAAACGACAGTAGCCTTGTTTTTATTATTGATCGTGCCGTTTTTGGCCTGACACATATGTATACTGATTGTTTGCCTGATGGAACAAAGGTTATTTTCGATCCGGAAGGTTTGCTTAGCACCATACCGTGTATCGCTCATGTATTGCTTGGCTTTTGGGCAGGCAAACTGATCTCCGAAACGAAAGATAACGATCAGCGTATTCAGAAACTATTTATCTTTGGTACAATTATTTCTATCCTTGGTTTTCTACTCAATTATGGGTTCCCGATAAATAAGAAAATCTGGAGTTCAAGCTTTGTTCTGGCCACCTGTGGAGCAGCATCGTTGTTACTTGGTTTGCTCGTTTGGATAATAGATATAAAGGGTAAGAAACAATGGAGTGTTTTTTTCGAATCATTTGGTGTAAATCCGATGTTCATTTATGTAATAGCAGGAATAATAAGTATATTATTGTCAAACATAAGTTTTATGTATTATGGCGAATGGCTCTCTATAAAAGGCTTTATCTATTCGAAATGGCTGGCACCTGTTTTTGGAAATTACCTCGGTTCTTTAGCATTCGCACTGCTTTTTATAACTCTGAATTGGATGATTGGACATATCTTATATAAAAAGAAAATTTACATTAAACTATAATGTTAATGCAGATCCGTTTATAAAGAAGGGAGATTAAGAAAGCCCGGTACTAAAAGCCCGCAGAGACCGGATAAGGTTTATTTTTGCATAATGTTTCTATGAACAAGAACTTTTGACTGCCGTTTGCCGGGTACTCCGATAAATTTGCCCTTGCTCATAACTCGTTTCTTTATATATCGTGGACAAGAGGTGAAAGGCGAGTGTTGGATTAAAAATGCAATCTTTCAGGTCTTTTACATAAAATGGAATGATCGTTATAAATCATTAAAATGAGCAATATTCATCGTGTGGTATTTTATTAGCCCTTTTATGGAGGATTCTATAATCTCATCAATTTCCACATCAAACTCTTTGGCTACATCGTGTAGAATAGAAGAATAGGTTGAGGCAATGGAACCATTGAAACCTATCGGATGGTTCTGATAATCGTATTGCATCAGATTACGTACAAAAAATCTTCTGATATTTTTATAAATTAAATTATAAACGTATTCATTATCAAGATGTCCGGCCAAAAGAAATGAAATTGACGATAAAAATGTACTGGGAAAAGATCTATTATAGACCAATTCAAGCACATCGTCAGATGTTATCCGATATTTATCGTAAAATTCCTGCGAAATTTCAACTGGTGCCAAATCTTTCAGACAATCGCTTAAAAACATTTTTCCCAGGACGGCTCCACTCCCTTCGTCTCCCAAAATATAGCCTAATGAGTGAACATTTTTTACAATCTGTTCTCCATCATATAAACAAGAGTTAGAACCAACATCTAAAATGCAGGCAATGCCTGCTTCTTTTCCAAAAAAAGCTCTTGCAGTTCCTAAAAGGTCGCTGTTGACTATGGCAGGAGTGCGAAATTGAGCTACCAATGAGGCGTTAACGATGCCTTTTTTTTCATTTGTAGTACATCCTGCCCCATAGAAATGGATTTCCTCCAACTTAGAGAAAAATTTCTTCGGAAGTTGCAATCGTATACACCGACTTATTTCCTTACGTGTTTGAAAAAAGGGATTAATACCATCCGTGAAAGTAGACTCCAGAACGTGGTACCCTTCAATAAGAACCCATTCTGTTTTACAAGAACTGCTTTCGGCAATTATTTTCATTTGTTTATACTATTTATTTATCTGATATCTAGTGTTGTGATTTCATCTTATTAAGGGAGATGGCGATGTGTTTTTATTTAAGCGCTCTCAGACTCAGAACAATCAAAAAATTCAGACTGCAAAGAAACCAAAAATCTTAGAAGGAAAGGGCTATTCGCCCAATTAAATTTTACTTATGAGTGGCGTGTAACTTATTGATGTGGAAATATTTTCATTATTTTTCCTTCGATAAGACTGACCAATACATTCCCTTTTTTATCGCAATTAATCTTGTTGATACCGGAATGGCCACATTTATGCTTCCATTTTATCTTGTGATTTTTACTGTCTATCGCAATGAGAGTGCCTTTACTAGTCCCCAAATAAATTGTATTATTTACCTCAATCATCGGGGACGGATTGTGCTCATATCCGTAACCGACATTCAGCGCATAGGTCAAAGACATTTTATCTTTTGAGGCATGAATTGCAATAATACTATCGTTCATCGTTTTGGCATAAATTGTTTTCCCATCCTGAGAAATTCCGATTGACTCACGCACTTTGAAATCGTTGCTTCGCCACAAAGTCTTTCCGTCTTTCAGGTTGATTGCCGTCATATATCTATCCGGAGCAACGATGTATACAACATCGCTGTTTGCAACGGGAACAACGTCGCCGGGTGAGTATAAAACCTGTGAACTTCCGTTCGACCATTTCCAATTCAAGGTTCCGTTTTTCTTGTTCAAACAATAGAGATAGGTATCCCACGCACCGAAAATCACTTGATTCGACAGTATCAACGGCTCTGCCTGAAGACGACCGGTTACAGAATACTTCCAACTGATTTTTCCCTTGTTCACATTGATTTTATAAAAATCAGCATCGGCACCGATATATAAATAGTTGCCTTTTATCCGCCCATTTCCGGAGATGGTTTTCCCTAACGATAAATTCCATTTGATGTTCCCTGTTTCAGAATAATATGCTGTGAGTTCGCCGTCGATGCTTCCCACTACAACAGCATCACCGGCCTCAACCGGGGTTGTGTATACCGAGCCGTCTACTTGCTTTTCCCATATTTGCCTGGGATGTTTGTCATCTGAGACATCCCAGGCTTTTATTTTTCCATTGGAACAACCATACACAATAACATCATCTTTGAGGCAAGCTATTCCGGTAAAAACCGAAGTTGGATTTTCAAGGACAAAGGCTTCTTCCACATTTTTGTATTGCTCGTTAACCGAATAATCGGAGCGCATAGATGTCGGCAGCCCGTTCAAAATAGTTTGCTCTTCGTCCAAACCAAATTTGGTAAACGGATGAAGGTCATCCTTTCCAATGATTTTTTCATATACATACACACTGTCATTAGCCAGCTCCACGATATTGTAGCCTCCGATCAGTGCTCCGGTGCGGGTGAATGTGGCTCGTCCCATGATGCCGGGAATCCCATCAAAATTGAGCAAGGACAGTGTATGTCCATGTCCGCACATAACGAACGACGCTTGGGCTTTTTTTAGGATATCCGTGATCTTGTACCAATTGTCAATGCCGTCCATCAACGGGTAATGTGCTGCTGCAATAAGTGTTTTTTCTTTGTATGAAGAATCATTTAACAGGTTCTTTAGCCATTCAATGTCTTCTTCTTTAGTATGTCCGTTGCCCATTTTCATGTATGGTCCGGTAGGTATTCCAAAAAAACGGTATTTACCGCAATCAAATACAAACCGGTCTTCGCCGAATAAAGAACGGAAAGTTTTGCCGGCACTTTCCGACCATGTATTTTCATGATTACCTGAAATTATGTAGTAAGGTATATGTAAGCCGGAAAGTACATTTTTGACGGTTTTCAATTCGGCATCAGCACCTATATTAGTCAAGTCTCCGGTGAGTATGACAAAATCTAAACGCCCGTTATTCACTTCGTTCACAATCTGTATCAATGCTTTTTCCGAATCTTTTCCGGGACTCACGTGAATGTCTGTAAGAAAAGCGTATCTGACTTTATTGGAGGCATTTGATTCTATCGACAGGAAAATAGATAAAACGATTAGACCTATCCGAAAAATAGACTGTTTCATATTTAATTTCATTTACTGAGTTGAACAGAATAGCCTACTACAGAACCATTCCATTGTATGACGATGTTATAACCGTTCATTTCAATTTTCTTGAGGATATAGCAAAAGTGTTGCGTTTTTACACAAACGTTTAATTTTAGCTTTCAATGCATTACCGCTTTACTAAACACTCCGGCTTGTGTTTTTATTTTCAGCACATAAGTTCCCCGATCAAATTCAGTGATTGACATTTGATTGTCTCTTATTGCCTTTAATAAAACACCGTTCAAAGAATAAAGTTGCAGCAACGGTAATTCGTTTTCGTTTGTTTTAACAAAAATGATTTCCGATGCAGGATTTGGATATACCTGTATGGTTTTATCGGACAAGGTCGAATTTAACCCGGAAATGGGTGTGTCGTATTGAAGCAAATTATCCACAAAGATTTCAACAGATTTGGATAATATAAAATCTTTACGAATAAGGCGTATGCCGGTTAGCCGATAGGATTCATTTTCAGTAAATTGGGTTTCGACAAATTGCCAGCCGATAAAATTTAAGTCGCAAAGTTTTATGTACTTTACATCTATTTCCGACGTTTCAGAACGGAACTGCAATTGCAATTCGTTCCCCGACATGTCGCCGTAAACATGCAATCCGAACACTTTAAAAGTTTCTGTTGTTACCGAAGGTTCGTTTATTCTGTAAACTGCGGAGGCAGATTCACCGGTAAATGTCGCTTTTATCTTGTAGCCTGAAGTTCCGAATAGTTTTTGTGTCGTACTTCGTGCTATGCTTGCCAAGGTGTCGTTTTCGCTTTGAGTTTCATCATAGGTGTATTTTCCGTCGGTTTCAAAATCGTCAATGATTGTTTTGTCCGAAACCGCAACATTTGATGCCGTGAAGTTGATCTCAATTGGATCAACCAATTTCACTCCAGTATCGTCCATGGCATTGCTGCCCAATCGGACTGTATAATTGTTACCGGCAGTAAGCGGTTCCCCCAATTCAAAGTAGATGTCTCCGTAGGGTGCACCGACTTTATTTATTTTTACCGAGCGGGTTACTTTACTTATCGCAGTTCCATTTGATTTGTAGACATTTATTTCTTCGCGAATATTCGAAGCGTCTAATGCCTTGTCGAAAATAAAAAAGAAAAGAGGTTTCGTGGCATAAACGCCTATATTGCCGTTGGCCGGATAACTGTCGAGCAACAATAATCTATTTCTGTTTTGCGTTGTAAATTGGAATATAAAATCTTCTTCCATGCTCAGATTATCGGGATGTTTTGCCGATTTGTCTAATTTAACGGTGTAAACAGTCGATTTGTCTAAGGGGAAACTTGGTGTAAATCGCAGGCGGTACTGGCTGTCTTCGAATGTAATAGTGCCACCTACAGCAGGAGTGATGGAGAATGCAGCGCGCGTAGATGCCTCGTCCATATCCCAGTTGAATTGCAGCACAATGTTGGTAGAAGTCACGACGCTATCCGTTAGGGCAACGTTGGGAGAATAACTGATGACCTGAGGCGGGGTGTTGCGTACTTTGTTCAGTTCAAAACCCAAATAGGTGATTTCATTTTTCACCACTGTGATTTGTTGTGTTTGAGCATAATAACCTTCGGCTTCCGCTTTTACGGTATAATTTCCGGGTTGTAAATCTTTGAAAACAAATACCCCGTTCCTTTTATTATCGACCGTATAGGTCTGACCGGTTTCCAGTACGGTAACAGTTGTTCCATTGATTGGAAGCAACATATCTTTGCTGTATTTTTTGTAGGAGCCGTCCAAAATCAGATTCCGGCTGTCTTTCACATAACCGGCAATGTTTCCTGTCGGTATTTCCGCCTGTTTGAAATAGGTACAAAACGCTTTTTTGAAGTTCCATGCTTCCAACCATTTGTATTCCATATTCATCAAGCGGTATGTTTCGGGAATGTAATCGTGCATGGAGCCTTCGGAAATAACTCCAGGTACCGTTAAGCCACGAAGAACGCCGTAGCCATCGGACCAACCCATGTACAAACGGGCGTAGGTTTTATCGCCGGAAACATTATAATTTACTGATGTCCAGTAGGTCAATTTGTTTTTGATCAGGTTTTTTGCAATTTCGGTACTGATAGCCTTGCCTTCATCCGATTTTGGGATGGCAGTAGAGTAGGAGTAGGTATCACCATTGTCTTTGCCGGCAAACAGTTGCAATACATAGTTGGCTGTTCCACTTCCGGCATTGCTATGAATGGACAGCATAAAATCTGCCTGAAACTCATTTGCCATCTGCACTATAGTCGAAAGTGACAAATCGTCCTGCGTACGGTTTTGGGTGCGCGAAATTTGTACTGACGCTCCAAGAGCTTCCAGCATACTTTTGAGTTGCAACCCTTTATCGAGGTTGCTTTGCGATTCCCAAAAACCGACTTCAGATCCGACATTTGGATAAAGTGGCGTTGGAATGCCTCTGTCGTCGCTATCCCAGCCACCATGTCCGGGGTTAATATGAATCTTTATCCCGGTCAGATCTTGAGCTGCTGCTACTAAGACCAACAGCGTAAACGCGGATAGCAAAAGTAATCTCTTATTTAGTGTCTTCATGGTTCTTGCTTATTTCCAATTCCACCACATAAATATCGCCGTCAATGGTGTTGTATGCCACTTTTCCGACAGCAGATGCGGTTGCAGGAAACATAGCTATGTGTTTGGAGGCGCTCACTATTTTTTCTATTTTCCCATCGAGACTTTTTATCAGAATTTTCGATTCGGTTACGAATTGTCCATCGTCTTTATCCTGCATGCCGACGACGAAAATATCGTTGTACCATACCGGAGCATTGAGATAACCCAATTCCGCGATAATTTTTCCATCCAGATTGCAAACGAATGTTCCTTGTCCGGCTGCGGTAAACAGAATCATTTTTCCGTTGGGTGATAACGAAGCCCAAACATATCCGTTGGCTCCTTTCACGGGATTCAGTCTGTGTATTTTATTATTCTTGTAGATATTCAGATTGTTACCATCGCTCCATATATAATTGGGGGCTGGGGCTGCTGTTTTTCCAATAGTCGCTTTTAAAAGTTTGGTGTCGGCAAAAACTACAAAACCATTCTCAAATGTTTGCAGTTGCTTCATGTCTCGACGAGGCTCTAACATCTCAATGCGTGTTTTCTGAGCTAAATCATAACTTTTAACACCTTCTTTACGCAGTTTTGAGTCGTAAGTGAGACTTTTATAAAATACTTTTTCGTTGTTATTACTAAAAACCGGTTGATAACCGGCACCTGTTTCTTCCGATATTTTTACGATAGACTTGTCCGGAAAATTATAAACATCCAAGCCTGTGTAAGATTCGGAAGTGAAAGCCAGCAAATTTCCGTTGGAATTGAATTTGGGATGAAAACCCTTTTGCTCCATTGGATACGTTTTTTTAATGGTGATTGTTTGAGCTGCAACAGCGGTGATGCTCAACAGGACAATTCCGATAAATACTATTTTTTTCATGGGGCAGTGATGTTTATTTGTTTTAACATTTAGGGATTCGATAACTTCTTCCATTGAGCAGAGCCTCCTCCGTCCATCGATATGCCGGTAACAAACCAATGTTACCGGCATTCATTCATCTCTATTTTTTTACAATTTTTACAATTTTTACTTGTTTATCTTTTTCAATATGGAAGAAGTATACGCCCGGAGATAATTTCTTTAAATGAATAACTTCATTATTACCACTTATTTTCTGTTTATATACTTTTGCACCAGCTATATCCATTACCTTTAATACGCTGTTTTCTGCACCTGTAATGTTCAATGCGTCCGTAAAAGGATTCGGGTATAGTTGTATGTTAGCAGCAAACGAATTTTCTACTCCTGTTGCTGTCTCAAATTCTACCGTTACCGTTGCTATCCCTATCAGATTAGAAAGAGTGTAAGTGGCATTTGTATTATCAACTGCGACACCGTTAAGTTTCCACTCTTTTACCTTGAAGCCTGCATTTGGAGAAGCTGTAAAGACTACATTTTTACCTTTCTGCACTTGTGAGCCTGTGGTTATTGCCGTGCCGTCTACCGTAGCGGTAAGCGTACCATCACCGTTCACTGTATTAAAAGTAACCGGATATTCTTCTATGGTAGTAGTTAAGGTAAAACCTTCATTTACTACGATTGCATTGCTGCCATCTCTTACTGTAAACTTAATAGTATTACCGTCAACTTCACCTAAAACCCATCTCTGACTATTACCATCGCTTGGTCTCATACCACCGAGCTGCCAATGCAGAGTTCCTGCACCTGCTACCGGTGCTGCTGTGCGTGTATAAGTAGAAGGAGTCCAAATATTGTTTTCAACCTGTACCCGACGGAATGAATGACCGTGTCCGCAGAACACCACTTGTACATTGTGTTTATCCAATACCGGTCCTAATGTTGCCATAGAAGTAGGAGTAAAGCTCGTATTAGGAATTTCATAGTGGATCGTAATTATTTTCCATGTTTTATCGGCATGTGCTGTCAGGACTTCGTCCATCCATTTTGCCTGTTCTGTTTGACGCTGGAGCACCGTGTAGCCACCACCTTTATATTCCCAATCCAAACCAATAACAATCATATTACCGTACACGGATGCATACGTACCGTCTCCTACCGCATCAATATTGTATTTTGCAGAAGGCGCTAAGCTTGGATGTCCGTTTAAAAATTTAATAATTTTTGCGTTGTCGGTACCCATATATTCATGATTTCCATAGGCGGATACCATGTCGATATTCGCGAAGCCGGTACGTTGATCGAACAAAGACGAATAAAGTGAGTGATATGCCCAGTTATTATCATTATCTACAATATCGCCCACATTCAGGCTGAAGAAGGGCTTTTGATCCATTGCCTCTATTGTTGCCCCAGCCGCGATCCAATGAGTCATATCCGCTGTACTTGAAGCCTGTAAATCGCCGTAAGCGCTGAATGAGAATTTGCCGGTATCGGTTGTTGTTGTAAATTCTCTTGTCGCCGTCCAGTTTGTGCCGTCGCCTACCTGATAAATATAGGTCGTTCCGGGCTCTAATCCTGTCACTGTTACTTTACTACCTTTAGCGACACCACTGCTTGATATAGCATCGAATTCAAGTATTGTAGATACGCCGGTGTATTCCACAAAGCTACCCTCGCCGGCAGACTTTTTCGCCAGTTTCATAACGGAAGGATCGGCGGCGGTAGCAGGATTTGCCATCCATACCATGGTTTTTGAGGTGGAGGGATCAACTGTCGTACCTGATCTGATCGCTGATGGAGTGCTTGTCAGCATCGGTGTGAGTGTCCGTATTATATAGGTATAAGAGTATTTACCCTCTTTTTCGGCATACATGTTAACAGCCTGTGCCGAAGCAGTGAAATCAAATGATGCAATACCGTCTGCACCGGTTACACCCGTTACAGAGTTAGCATATACTGTAGCTCCTGCTACCAGGTTTCCGCTAAGATCGGTTACCAATACTTCACCGGACACTCCTACAATGCGTTTGAGAACAGTAAGGTTGTATGTTGCCAGTACAGGTCTGGAGAAAGCGGTAAAAAATGAGAACGCTCCGGCTGTATCATCACCATATGTTGCAGTTGCTACAATGGGGGTACATCTAAGCACATCGTCAGGATTACTGTTTTTCGAGATGTTTATCTTGATGGTTGCGAGTGTTTCCACCGCGACGGCCGTATTGTCATTTTTTAGATTAATTGCCAATTGATTATTTGTGGAATTGTAATTGTAAATTCCCTCTGTAACGGATCCTGCAAAAACAACACCATTTGTCGCGTCAATGGAAGCATATTGATTCAACTCAAGACTAATATTCAGTTCTTTTATATCTTGTGAATTGTTCGTGTTGACTTTCATCTCATAGACGTTACCGACATGCGCTTGGGCATCAGGAACAAGCGTAACGGTAGTAGCCACTACATTGGGATCGTTTACCGTAAATGTG
>Ga0209125_1001303_pt1 | contig 24082 bp, 24 predicted proteins | sample BarGraIncub1131A_FD_184503 | JGI IMG/M metagenome (GOLD analysis project Ga0209125, IMG submission 184503) | Arctic peat soil microbial communities from Barrow, Alaska - Barrow Graham LP Incubations 11-31A (SPAdes) (version 2) | ecosystem: Environmental > Terrestrial > Soil > Wetlands > Peat... | reverse complement strand
TCTGTACTCCGTAAAAAATATTAATATTCTTTCAAGATATCTAGAGCATTAATATTTTTTACGGAGTACAGAATAACTTTATTTTTTTCAGTATCGGGGTTTTCAAATATCATTGTTATGGCGTAAGCTTCAGGAATATTAATAATCAGTTCGTCGATAATATCGAGCAAACTGTCTTCTTTGGCTCCGGCGTTTTTGAAATCTTCTCGCTTGATAGTTGACCAAATTAAGTGTCCGCCTAAAGATGAATTTAAATTACTAAGAACCTTGCCCCAAAGTTTTAGAGTTTTGAAATCTCGGGAACGATATAATTTGTCGATGATCTGTTCGCGTCGGCCACCTAGGCCAATCAGCTTGGAAGTAGTTAATAAGGTTCTTGGCGTTAGGTTAGGCAAGCGGAAATTTTTAGTGCTGGCGATTATTCCGGCCAACAGACAAGTAGCGATATCCTCATTTAATAATTCCGGACTCTCGGCTTGTAGTAGATTAAAGATAATTTCAGAATTAGCCGTGCAATTTATATCAATCAAGTTTATCTGGCCAAACTCTTCGTTGCTGGCTCGGTAATCAATGTTAACAACGGTTGTTTTATAAAAGAATTCAATATTATCTTCGTATAGTTTTCCCAGAGATTCTAAGTCTGTGGCCCCGATTGAGATGATCAAATCATATTTGAAACCGCTGGCGCTTGTGGTCACGTCTTCGGGCTTGAACCAGCCGGAGGCAGGGGAAATGATAAAGTTTATTTTCTTATCTTCTATATTATAACTAATCTTGTCTGTCTTGGTCTGGTTAATATCTAGGGAGATAATGAATTTTCGCAGATTTTCGATTGAGCTCTTTATTTCGGAGTGGGCCGGCAAAAAAGACCAGACCGGACTTTTCACCGAAGGCATGGCAATAATCTCAGCCTCTTTCTTCAGATTTTTGAGATATAAATAGAGGGCCAGCGATGAGGCGACAGCATCGCCACTCCAATCACTTGGAAAAACTATCAGCGGGCGCTGAGATTTTTCAATCTGTTTAAAAATTTGTTCTGGTATATTTAACATTTATATATTTGATTTAATTAAGTCTGACTTATCAATATATAGCTATTTTGGGCTTAAGTCAAGGCACTTTTGAACGATTTTTGGGTTGACTATTAGCCATTTTTTTGTTAATTTTAATGGTATGAAACAAGAACTTGATAAAACCTATATTCCTCAAGACAATGAGGATAAAATTTATAAAATTTGGGAAGAATCAGGGTTATTTAATCCGGATAATTTGATTTTGTCTGACAACTCTCCGTCCTACACAATCATGCTGCCACCACCTAACATTACCGCCAAACTCCATATTGGGCATAGTTTTATGCTAGCCATTGAGGATTTACTGATTCGTTATCGCCGGATGAATGGTTATCGGACCTTATGGTTGCCCGGCACCGATCACGCCGCCATCGCCACTCAGATGGTGGTAGAGAAGCGGATTTTTGAAGAAACTGGACAGACCCGTCATGATTTGGGCCGCGAAAAGTTGCTTGAAGAAATTTGGAAATTTTTACGAAGTACTCAAAAAGCCATATTACATCAAACCAAAAAAATGGGTTCATCCTTGGATTGGTCCCGGGAGGCTTTTACTTTTGATGACCAGCGGCAAGCAGCCGTCAATCGCATGTTTGTTGATATGTATAATGAAGGCGTGATTTATCGCGGCGAACGGATTGTTAATTGGTGCCCTCATTGCCACTCAACCTTAGCTGATGATGAAGTAGAGTATAAAGAACAGAATGCTAAGTTGTATACTTTTAAATATGACAAAGATTTTCCGATTTCAATTTCGACGACCCGCCCGGAAACAAAATTAGGTGACACAGCTGTAGCGGTTAATCCTAAAGACGAAAAATATAAAGAATATATCGGCAAAGAATATGAAGTCGATTTTTGCGGTCAAGCCTTAAAGATAAAAATTATTGCTGATCGTAATGTCGAATCTGATTTTGGAACGGGGGCACTCGGTGTTACACCTGCTCACTCAATGGTTGATTGGCAAATGGCAACCGCGAATAATTTACCGATTATAAAAGTTATTGATGAAGCTGGTTTAATTCATGATGGCTTTGGAAAATATTCTGGCCTGAAAGTCGAAGTTGCTAGAGAATTAGTCATCGAAGAATTACGTACTCGCGGTTTAATGGAAGCGGAAGACGATTTAGTAAACAATATTTCTCTTTGCTATCGTTGTGATACACCAATTGAGCCATTGCCATCTAAACAATGGTTTATTTCGGTTGATAAAAAATTAGAACGCTTAGGCAATAAATCCTTAAAAGAAAAAGCGCTTGAAGCAGCGAAGAATAAAGAGATTGAATTCATACCGGAACGATTTGATAAAAGATATCAGGATTGGATGGAAAATTTACATGACTGGTGTATCTCTCGTCAGATTTGGTTTGGCCACGGCATTCCCGTTTGGTATAAAGGGGAAGAAATTTATTGCGGCGAAAAATCTCCTGAGGGCGAAGGCTGGATAAAAGATGAAGACACGCTTGATACTTGGTTTTCTTCGGGCATGTGGACGTTTTCCACTTTAGGCTGGCCGGATAATTATAAGAATGGCGTTAAGATTGGTGATCTAGCCAAATATCATCCGACGCAAATCCTGGAAACTGGATATGAAATCTTAACCTTGTGGGTTTCCCGCATGGTGATGATGTCGTTCTTCGCGCTGGGAGAAATTCCATTCGAGAAAGTTTATTTGCACGGCACAATTTTAGATAAGAAGGGCAAGAAGATGTCTAAGAGTAAAGGTAACGGTATTGATCCTTTGGATGCCATTGATGAATATGGCGCTGATGCCTTGCGTCTATCACTCCTAATGGGCTCAACTCCGGGAAACGATAGTCGGTATAGCGAAGACAAGATTGAGTCGAAAAGAAATTTCATTAACAAGTTATGGAATATATCGCGCTATATATTAAGCACAGTAGAAAATACTAATGAAGAGCCGATTGCTAAGACTGATGCTGATAAGTGGATACTAAGCGAACTAATAAGCACGAGAACTAAAATTCGAAATAAACTGGAGGGTTTTGAATTTTCTTTAGCGGCCGAAGAGCTGACCGATTTTACCTGGAATAAACTAGCTGATTGGTATTTGGAAATTGCCAAGATAGAAAAAGATAAGGATGCGATTTTAATCTTTTTGTTAAAAAATATTTTAATCATGTGGCACCCGTTCATTCCTTATGTAACAGAAACTATCTGGAGCGGATTAGATGATGGATTGTTAATGGTTAAACAATGGCCGAAGGAAAATGATTCAGTCATAGACAATGAAGCAATCAAAAAAATTAATAAACTCCAAGAAATTATTGTTGCAATCAGAAATGCTCGGAGTGAGAATAAGATTGAACCAGGGCGAAAAATTAAAGCAATCATAAAAACAGATTTAGATATTGAATTTGGCGATTTGATAAAAGGACTTAAGACCGGAATTGATGATTTGGAAATTATTAAGAGCGGCGAAGCTCCGACCGGAGCGATTGTAATCACCATGAAAGATTTGGATATATATTTACTAGGAGCGGTTGATGAAACCAAAGAAAAAGTTCGTTTACTTAAAGAAAAAGAAAATTTGGAAAAAGTAATTACTAACTTGCAAATCAGACTGAATAATGAAGAGTTTACGGCCAAAGCACCGACGAATATTGTCACCGCTGAAACCGAAAAATTAAATGGATATATCTTAGAATTAGAAAAGATAAATAAGCTAATTGTATGACTTTAAAAAAATATTTAATGGTAACGGCGATTGCGACCGCTGTTTGTTGGACGGTATTCCTGTACATCGCCAGCGTAATCAATCCAGAGTCAACCAGTGTTTTGGGATTTATCCTGTTTTATCTGTCATTATTTATGGCGGTCTCGGGGACCGCATCGCTGATTGGTTTTTTGATCCGGTTTGTGGCGTTAAAGCACGAATTAGTTTTTTATGCCGTCAGGATTGCTTATCGCCAGTCATTTATGTTCGCGCTATTTATCATCGCAATTCTAATCCTTCTATCGCAGGGATTGTTTACTTGGCTAAACCTACTAATGCTGGTGGCCGTGTTCGTCATCGCCGAAACATTCATGATCCATTCGCAAAAAATTAGATAAAAAATATTTATATGAAAACGAAGTTACAAAAACTAAAGGATGAATTCTTAAATCAGTTAAAAGAGGTGACTGATTCGGAGAAGCTACATGAATTTGAGCTGAAATTTTTATCCCGAAAAGGCGAATTAGCTAAAGTGATGAGCTCCCTTAAGGATTTAGGTGATGATGCCCGGCGTGAAGCTGGCGCGTTAGCTAATGAAATTAAGAATGAACTTCAGATTCAATTCGAAACAGTTAAAAAAATGTATGAAAATGAAGCGGCTTCTAGTGAAGCAGTCGACGTTACTTTGCCAGGAAAGAAAATAAACCATGGCCACTTGCATCCGCTGACTCAAGTTCAAAATGAGATTGAAGACTTGTTTTCTTCGATGGGTTTTATGGTGCTCGATGGCCCGGAACTGGAAAGTGATTATTATAATTTTGAAGCTTTAAATGTCCCAGCGCATCATCCCGCCCGCGACATGCAGGATACTTTTTATGTCGATTTGAAAAACAAAGACGGAGAATATGATTTACTGATGCGTACCCAAACTTCAAATGTCCAGGTTCGAGCGATGAAAAAATACGGTGCGCCATTATATGCGATTATTCCCGGGCGAGCTTTTCGTAGTGAAGCGACGGATGCCAGACATGAACACACTTTTTATCAATTGGAAGGCATAATGATTGATAAGAAAATTAACTTTGCTCATCTAAAGGGCGTCTGCGAAATCGTCGGTAAAAAATTATATGGTCCAGAAACAAAATTCCGGATGCGTCCTAAATTTTATCCTTTTGTTGAACCTGGTTCTAACGGCGAATATACTTGCTTCTTGTGCCAAGGCAAAGGCTGCCGTGTTTGCAAGCACACCGGCTGGCTAGAAATTTTGGGTTGCGGTTTAATTCATCCCGAAGTTCTGCGCGCCGGGGGCATAGACCCGGAAGTCTATTCCGGATTCGCTTTTGGTTTCGGTTTAACCCGTTTAGTCATGCTTAAATACGGCATCGATGATGTCAGATATATGATGGGCGGTGACCTTCGTTTTCTTGAACAATTCTAACTACTAATATATGTTATTATCTCTTAACTGGTTAAAGGATTTTGTTAAATTACCAAAAGGCGTCAGCTCTGAAGATTTGGCGCTGCGCTTATCCATGCATACGGTTGAAGTTGAAGGCTGGAGCGATCAGTCAGTAAATTTTAAAGGCGTCATTGTTGGTAAAGTTTTGGAAGTGGATAAACATCCTAATGCTGATAGATTACGTGTGACTAAAGTTGATATTAAGAAAGAAATATTAACCATAGTTTGCGGTGCGCCAAATGTGGCGGTCGGACAATTAGTGCCAGTAGCGACTATCGGTACAATTTTGCCAAATGGTTTAGAAATAAAAGAATCGGAAATCCGTGGAGAGAAATCATCCGGCATGTTATGCGCCGAAGATGAGCTTGGTCTTGGAACAAGTCATGAGGGTATAATGGTTTTGGGCAAAAAAGCGAAAGTCGGACAAAATTTATCAGAGTATTTAGATTTAGACGATATAATTTTAGAGATTGATAATAAATCTTTATCTAATCGTTCTGATTTATGGGGGCACTACGGGATGGCCCGAGAAATCGGTACGATATATGATAGTCAGCTAAAAGAATATGGTAGCTTTTTGGAACCAGAAATTATCGAAGAAAAAAATAAATTAGAAATTAAAGTTGAGGATAAAAAATTGTGTCCCCGTTATATGGCCTTAGCTGTTTCGGGAATTAAAATTGAAGAATCACCAAAGTGGTTAAAAGATCGGTTGGTGGCGATTGGACTTAGACCGATAAACAATATTGTTGATATCACCAATTATGTCATGTTTGAAACCGGACAGCCATTGCACGCCTTCGATGCCAGGAAAGTTAAAAAAATAATTGTGCGTCTATCTAAAAAGGATGAGCACATTGAAACCTTGGACGGTAAGGAGAGGGAATTAAGTGAAGACATGCTGGTCATCGCTTCATCTGATGGCCCCATCGCCGTTGCCGGAGTAATGGGTGGAGTCGGCAGCTCAATATCAGACGATACAACTGAAATCATCATCGAAGCGGCTAATTTTGAAGCAGTTTCGATTAGAAAAACTTCGGGCAAATTAGGTTTGAGAACCGATGCCTCGATGCGTTATGAAAAATCTTTAGATCCAAATTTAACGGAAACAGGCCTCCGTCGAGCTTACGCTTTAATTAAAACGATTTGTAAAAATGCCGAGGTGAACAGTGCTATCACCGACATCAGTAATTTTTTGGTAAATCAAGGGCCGATTAGTCTTAGTATAAATTGGATTAACGAAAAAATTGGCCAGGAACTGCCTAAAAAACAAATATTAAATATATTGGAACGTTTAGGTTTTACTGTCGTCGAAGATGACGATATCTTAAGCGTAACTGTGCCGACTTGGCGAGCCGCTAAAGATGTGTCCGTCAAAGAAGATGTCTTAGAAGAAATCATGCGCATATATGGTTACGATAATATAGCGACCGCATCACCGGTGGTGACTTTGAACATTCCAGAAATTATTTTAGAAAGAAGCCTTGAGAAAAAAATAAAAAATATTTTGTCCGGCAATACTAGCTTAAACGAAACTTACAATTACTCTTTTGTCGGTGAGAGCCAACTGATTAAATTAAATTTAGATTTTAATAGTTATCTTAAATTGGCCAACCCAATTTCTGATCAACAAACCTTGTTACGCCAGAGCTTGATTGTCGGCCTACTAAGTAATGTAAAGACGAATCAGTTTAATTATAATGAAGTTCGCTTATTTGAACTTGGCCGCGTTTTCTTAGACGCCCCAGGCGTGCATGACAAAGCTGGGGATGCCAAGGAAAGATTGCCATATCAAGAAAAAAGAATTTCATTTGTATTGTCCGGTAAGGGTGGTGATTATTTTTCAGAAAGCAAAGGTATTGTTGAAAGTTTAGTTGACGATATTTATAACCATAATTGGGAGACCGAATTTGTGGCTGTCGAAAATTTTCCAGCTTACAGCGATGACAAGAAATCGGTTCGCGTTCGCGTTAATGATCATGATTTAGGATTAGTTACAACAATTAAAAATGAAGTAGCCGCAAAATTTGGTTTAAAAAATGAAACGGTTTTTGTTGAACTAAACTTCGCTGAATTGCTTGCGCTCTTTGAAGCCTGCCCGGAAAAAAAATATATACCAGTTCCAAAATATCCAGCGATTATTCGCGACCTAGCTTTTGTAGTTGATAGCGGAATGTTGTATAATGATTTAAGAAGAGAAATAAAATCATTTAACGAATTGATAACGGGTGTAGAATTATTCGATAGTTATCAAGGCGGTAAATTGGGAGAAGATAAAAAGAGTTTAGCTTTTCACATAATTTATCAATCACCAGAAAAAACCCTTAGAGCTGAAGAAGTCGACACCATTCAAAAAGAAGTGATAGCTCGGCTGGAAGAAAAGTTTAATGCGCAAATTAGAAACTTTTAAGTTTAAAATAATTATAATCTTATGTTTGAAACTTCAAACGATATTCTAAATCTAGTATTATCTGTTTGCATTATTGCTCTGACCTTTTTCTTGTGCTGGGGGATCTACTATTTTGTGGTTGCCGTTCAAAAATGGTATAAGATAACCAAGAAAGTTGAAAAAGGAATTGATGAAGCCGAGCAAATTATCATGACTGTCAAAGAAAAATTGCACGGCAGCGTGGCTAACATGATTATGGTGGGTGACGTCGCTAAAAAAGTTTATGACTTTGTAAAAGAGAAGGCTGAAGAGAGGAATGCAAAACCAAAAAGCGCTAAGAAGAAAAAATAAGAGAATGTAAAAAAAGTCCCGCTAGAAATGGCGGGATTTTTTGATATTAAAAAAGGTTAACGATTATTATTGATCGTTAACCTTTGGAGCTATTCGCTATCCAAATAATACACTTGAAAATTGACTAACCAGCTGAAGATGAGCCATTTTTTGGGAAAGAATATTTCCACACTCATTTTTTTCCATATTTCCCGCCCTTCATTCTTTTTTATGGTAAAAAACCAATTTTTGCTATCTGGAAAATTTATCAACGAATAAGAATTTTTTCCCCCGATAATTACCTGTTTGTGCAATTTTATCTCGGCGTAATTAGAATCTTTTCCTTCCTCTATTAATACTTGAGAAATTGTGTCGTAAATCTTTGAGATTTCCCCGACTTCATCAAATACGTGAAGAATAATTTTTTTTCCAATTAAGTCTGATGGAAATTTTACACCAACCTTTTTGCACATATCAAGAACCGCACTTTCTTGGGCAGATACTTCTTTTTTCATGATTACAGTTTTAAATCGTTAAAGAATTTTGGCATACGAACACGAAATAACTTTAATTTCGTTAGGGTGAAGGGCGTCGATATATCTGAGCGTAGGAATAGACCCGATTGTCGGCCAAAGTTCCAATTTTCCCCAGATGATATTTTTCAAAGTGATTTCCTTCGTGATGTCAGCCTCTCCTTCTTTATCATAAGACGTGACTTTAACATCGAAATGTTGCCCGGAATAACCATCCCACAAGATGCTTCCTTTTTGTTTTTCAAATACGTCTGTTTTTATAATCCCCTGATTTGTTTTATCAGACATCATTTCGTATTTATCAGCAATGATAGCCCCGGCGAGCGAAAAGCCAAATATGCTTATAACTATTGCGCTCAAGATGGATTCTTTTATTTGCTTTTTTGTTTGTTCGTTCATGTTTTCTGGTTTTTAAGGATTAATTACTGAAACTACCTTTAAGTTTATTTATAAGATAAACTCGGTAATTAATCCTTCCAGATTTTTAAAGATCAAAATATAACAGTTAATATTATAATAATTAATTAAATTTGTCAATAGGCTATTTTGACCAATATTTACAATAAAATCGCCATTTTCAGGCGATTTTGTATATTTTAATGATGATAGTCTCTATTAAATTAGCCTATTTTTGAGTAAATCAAACTTAACCTGAAGGTTTTGTGAAAAATTTAAATTATTATTTTTATGGTCGAAATCAAATAAATAGTCCATTGATTTTTGGCCGCCAGCATCTTCAGTATAACTGCCAGCATCAACTTTGTAGTATATTTCTAAGATCGTAAAAAAATCTTTGAGAGATAAATTCGTTTCCTTGCCGGCCGTTGTTATTTTTTTAATAGCCGTATCGATATTTCCGTCTCGAGTGAAAGCCCCTAAATAGTCTTCATTAATTATTGTTTTGAATAGTTGCCAATCATTTTTATTAAAACCTAATCCATCAAATATTGGCCTTGTGATTTTAATAGTAAATTCGTGCTGACGATTCTTATCTCCCGATTTAATTGCATCTGGTTTTCCAATATCATGCAGGGCCAGCAGGAGGCGGAAAAAATCCCTGCCTATGCTGGCCGGTAATTTTTTATCACCATAATATTTTTCAAACTGATTCATAACCATCAGTGTGTGCTCTTTTAGTGTGTAGCCCTCAAAGACACCGATATCAGCTTTGTATAAATCATTATAGTCAGATTCTAAGAACGCAATCAACTTGCCCGGTCTAAAAGGTTTGGAATTTAATATTAAGTCTAGATCTTTTCTGATTAACATATTATTTGGTAAAGGATAAAGTTAAAAAAGCTAGTATAGCCAAAGTAATACCGATATATTGGAGCGGCGTAACGATTTCTTTAAATAAAAAGAAAGCCAAAATAGTAGACAATGCTATTGATGTCGCTCCAAAAATGGCCATAGTTTTGCCTAATCCGAATTGAGTGAATATGTAGAGCTGGCCGAAGGTAGCGATTAAACGGATTGTAAAGTAGATAAAAAACCACAGGGAAAGAAACGAGCTTAGGGTAAATCCTTGGCGGGACATAAAATACCTTCCAATAAAATCGCTTAATGTGAATAGGGCTTGGGTTGCGATTAAGATTATGATCGGGTTTGGCATAAAAAGAAAAATTATTACTTATATTTTAACACGAAATCTTTTTTCAGAGATTTTTTTATTCTCTCGGCTTTATCATGATTTCTAGAAATCACTATTCTCATTTTACTTTCGGTGTCGATTATCTTTTGCAATTTTATATTGGCGTCGTCGCTCCACTTATCGGTTTCTTTATAAAAAATATCCAATTGGTCAGCCATTTTTTTGTCCAGCCAAACTTCAATCAAAAAGTCATCAATTATATTAAGGTAATAGTTATTATCTTTAAATAACGGTTTTTTCTTTATATTATATTGTTTTGAGTCGTTGTCAAAATATTTTCTGACATAACGATCAAGATAATTAGCATTACCAACTGTTACCAGGGCGGGGTGGCCTTTTCTGGCTATAGAATTAAAATACTTTTGTTCATTCTCGTTTCTAATAAGTAAAAACCATTCGTGAGGATTATAAAAATAGAAAGGCTTATTGCTCGCGCTAGTCTCACCAAGCAGATAAAGGACGTGAGTCCAGAAGACATCTGCCTTGATTGGATTTTGAAAATAGTATTTGATTTTTTCTTTGTCTTCAAGATCGATAAAACTACCTTGTTCGCCTCCTTTAACGTAATTGTGTTTTGCTAAGTTAAAAAAGTTAACCATGGAATTGAGCCAGGTTAAATTTATCGACGCCATCCCCTTGTAGGTCAAGATTTGTTCTGATTTTTTTAGCTCTCTTAAGGCCGCATAAACGGCTTGTTTTGTGGTGTTTGGCCGATCATTTTTTAGTAAATTAACCAAATCCAACATAAGCAGAGGACCTGTTTGCAGGTGGTTTAGTATGAATTCTTCAATTCTTTTGGGCTTATCGAGTGACATCAAAGTTGTTATTAGCACCTAATGAGTAAAAAGTTTTTTTACTGACAACTTAAATATAACATAAAAATTGAATATTAGTCAAGAGGGAGCTACCATTACAATATATTAAGAAATTAAACATTCTAATATGAAGAAAACGAGAACATTAACAATTGTAGCAGGAGCGGCTGGAGAGATTGGCCTGGAGTTCTGCAAACTAGCAATCGATAACAATATTGATTGTATTGGTGTCATGAGAAACACACGGATAAAAATAGTATCAAATAAATTTGTTGAAGTAATTTGTAATCTAGAGAACGAATCGGAGATCGAAAAAGTTTTCGCCAATATCGATTTCGAAAAATACCAGAGAATTATTTATTTGCACGCTATTGGAATTGATAAGTTTGAGCCGCGCGGTTATCCCATTGTTCGGCCGATGGACACAATCCCTTCGGATGTTTATAAGACCAATGTGAATACGTTTAAGTACTTACTCAAATATTGCGTCAAAAAAATTAATAGGATTAATCTGGAGAATGTAAGTAAAATTAAATTTCGGGTTGCAATAATAGCGGGTGAGGGGGATAAGCATGCGCCGTTTGTGATTGAATCTTTCTGTGAAGCAAAATATATATTGCGCCAGTATATTCAATCATATATCTCAATGCATCCCGATTGGATATCAGGTTTGTCGATAAACATTACTTCAACTGTCACTAAATCCGCTTTGCAGGCGAGACCTTACGCTGATACTAAATATTGGCTAACACCCAAAGAAGTTGTTAGGCAATCGTTTGATAGGCTAATCAGCTCATTTAGGGGATTTAAAGATGTAAGTGTAATAAAAGAGTGCCCTGATTTTGTATACGATTATTATGATAATAATCAGATGCTATACGAAAAATGGAGCAAGGAAACAGGTATAAGTTAAGTGTTAACCGTATATTAAAAACTAAAGAAGATGAAAAAGTTTGAGTTGGTCGTTAAAAACGGCAGAGTTGTTGTACTTCATGAAATTTTTGAATTTAACGAAAGTGAATACAAAAATTTTCTCGAAGAAATTGTTAAAGATAAATACAACGATAAATCTATTTATTATGAATTAGAGGATGTACTTATAATGACAAAAGGGCGTAAATATTATTTCAGTAAATACCCGTCTTCCGACGACAATCCTCAGTCGGTGTATGATAGACCTCTACAATATTTTGTCGATAATGAACCGGACATTCTTATTGCAGCTGAGATTCAAAAAAGATTCTTGGACTCGGTACGTACTGATTATGAATTAAGTGTACCTTGCCAGAAAACAGAAGGATTAATTGACAGAATTGGAGATTACTCTTTCAGATGTAAAATAATTGAATAGCCAAATCAAGTTATTTTCCCGTTATCAAAATAGATAGCGGGTTTTTTTAAACAAAAAAACCGCCCCATACGGAGCGGTTTAATTTTATTCTTCTGTCTTAACTTTTTTTTTGGAAGTACTTGTCGCTTTTACTTTATAGGTGCACTCGCGGTTACTACATTTTACAACTTCTGATTTTAAATCTTTAATGACTAGGCCGCCGCACTTTGGACAAATCTCTCCGGTTGGTTGCCCGTAATAAGCATTTTTACAGGTTGGGTAATTATCGCAGGCATAGAACGCCCCACGCTTACTAAATTTTTTAACAATATTTCCGGTGCCACAGATTGGGCACTTTACATCCGGGGAATCATCCGTTTTTATATTCTTGATATTCTTACATTTCGGATAAGCAGTACAAGCCAGAAATGCGCCATAACGTCCCATTTTAACCGCCATATCAGCGCCGCACTTGTCACATTTTTCACCAGCGTGTTTAGCATTAAGTTCGGTTATTTTAGAATTTTCTGGCGCGCCTTCTTTGCCTTTTCCGGCCAGCGGTTTTATATTATGACATTCGGGAAATCCACTACAAGCTAAAAACTTTCCGTATCTGCCAACTTTTACCAACATCGGCTTACCGCATTTATCACATTTCTCCTCAGTTGTTTCTTCTGGCATAATATCAGTCTTATTTATTTCCTCGTATTTAGATACTAAATTAGCGTGGAATTTATCGTAAAAAGTTTTAATAACTGGTTGCCACTGCTCTTCGCCGGTGGCGACTTTATCTAAATCATCTTCCATCTTGGCGGTAAATTTGTAATCAATAATTTCTGGAAAGTGAGCGACCAGTAAATCACTAACCACAAAAGCGATTTCACTCGGTTCTAATTTTTTATTATCATCACGGCTGACATAACCGCGAGTGATAATCGTATTGATTGTTGGAGCGTAAGTTGAAGGACGACCGATGCCGTGTTTTTCTAATTCTTTAACTAGAGTCGCATCCGAATATCGGCCAGGAGCCTTAGTGAAATGTTGTTCGCTTTTAATTTCGAGTAATTTCAAAATATCTTCTTTGGTAACTAGGGGTAACTCTTGTTCGCTGGTTTTTTCGCGATATACTTTCAAGTAACCAGGAAAGTCGAGCACTTGGCCGCTAGCCCTTAAGCTGTATTTATCAGCGCCTACATAAATAGTTGTAGCACTAAGAATGGCGGCTGGCATTTGACTGGCTACGGAACGTTCCCAGATTAATTTATATAGACGGTAATTACCTCTTTCTAAGGTATCCTTCAAACTTTCTGGGTCCTTCAAGACTTCGGATGGACGAATCGCTTCGTGCGCCTCTTGAGCGTTCTTATTTTTAGTTTTAAAAATTCTTGGTTCATTTAAAGTATATTCTTTGCCTAAATTATCTTTTAACCAAGCCGCTGATTCACCTAAAAACTTCTCTGATAAATTTAGAGAGTCAGTTCTCATGTAGGTGATATAACCTTGCTCATATAATTTCTGAGCCAAGGTCATGGTTTGCTTGGCGGAAAATCCTAAATGGCGATTCGCACTTTGTTGCAAAGTCGAAGTGGTAAATGGGGCAGGTGCATTTTTACTAACCTTTTTCTTCTCAACTTTTTCGACAATGTATTTAGCCGATTCTAATTCTTTTTTGTATTCTTCGGCTTTTATAGAATCAATTTCCAATTTATCTAAAGTCTTATCGCCTATCTTATATAATTCAGCCGTAAATTTATCTTTGGTTTTGGTTTCTAAATCAGCGGCCACACTCCAGTATTCATCCGCTTTAAAAGCTTTGATTTCTTTTTCGCGTTCAACGACTAAGCGCATGGCTACACTCTGTACGCGGCCAGCGGATAAACCTTTGGCGACTTTTTTCCATAAGAATGGGGATAGTTCATAACCAACTAAACGGTCTAAAACACGGCGAGCTTGTTGGGCGTCAACCATTTTCATATCTAAAGTTCTGGGATGTTCAAGGGCAGTTAAAATGGCGTCTTTGGTAATTTCATGAAAGACAATTCTCTTAGCACTAGTCGGATCGATTTTTAAAGCTTCGGCCAAATGCCAAGCAATGGCTTCTCCTTCACGATCTTCATCCGACGCCAAAATTATCAAGTCAGCTTTCGCGGCTTGTTTCTTTAAATTACTGACGGTTTTTTTGGCAGCGGTTGGAATGATGTACTTTGGGATAAAACCGTTTTCAATGTCGATACCCATGTTGCTTTTCGGCAGGTCACGAATGTGTCCGAACGAAGATTCGACAATATATTTTTTGTCTAAAAATTTGGATATGGTGCGGGCTTTAGTTGGGGACTCAACGATAATTAATGTCATTTTGTTTAACTAAATTTATTAAACCATCATAACCAGTGTACTATTTACTGACAACATGTCAACCCGCAGCGATATTAGGGCTAATTATAAGCCTAAAACGGTGCGCAAATCATCAGAACTGCTAATCGGCGCAGCTCCTTGAGAAATTAGTAAATGAGGTCCTTGGCTTAAATCACTTAAAATTGAACTGGGCACTGCCAAGACATCTCGTCCATTTTCAAGTGCGAGGCGAGCCGTAATCAAGGCACCTGACCTAATTTTCGCTTGAACGACTAAAGTGGTTCGAGAAAGACCGGCGATAATCCGATTTCGCTTGGGGAAATGTTCAGCCTTAGCTATGGTTCCGATTGGATGTTCTGATATTACCAAGCCGCCATTTTTTATTATCTTCTGACACAGCGACCAATTACTTTTTGGGTAAAAACTGGCTTCATCCAGTCCGGTGCCTAAAACTGCAATGGTGTGTTTGGCGATTTGATGAGCGGCGGCATCAATGCCAATGGCCAGCCCGCTAACAATAACTATTTTTTCTAAAATATCGGGCGTAAATATTTTTGTGATTACAGCCTCGCCGTACTCATCAGACTGACGACTGCCCACGACGGCCAATGGGAATAAATCAGCAGTCGGAAACTGGCCGCTATAATATAAAACTTTTGGCGGGTCGCTTATTTCCTTTAGTAATACAGGATATAACGAATCATTTAGATTGATTTTTTTAATTTCAGACATATTAAATAAAACGCCCTTGTGAGAAGGGTATTTGTAGTAAATATTAATTTGTACTAAGATAGCAATTATAGTGCTCGAAATCTTGCCTAAAATTTATCAGGATTAAGCGGCCCCTCGTTGCTTAAAAACCGATTTTTTTAGGCAAAATTCCGAGCAGTATTTTTTATAGAGATTTGATCGCGTCAGACAAAATAGATTTGATGGTTTCTTTTTCTTCGGCGTTGAAATTTTGTAAGACGAATTTATCGGCCGGGATTCTGGATCTTAGCAATTCATTTTTGACGCCGATTTTTAAGCGCTTAAAGTTTTTTGTTTTGAGATGATTGATTATTGACTGCACGCCGTTATGGCCGCCGCTTCTTGAATCAGTCGCTGTTTTCCATTTTCCAAGTTCGATATCGATGTCGTCATGAATAACCGTTAAGGCATCGTTTAAATCGGCATCTTTCTTATTGAATAAGCCGAGTGATTTAGGGATTAAACCATAATAAGACATTATCGCTTGGACCGCTTGGCCGGAATTATTCATAAATGTTTGCGGTTTCAAGTATATACAGTCATTAGTTTCGAAAATCAGGCCGTGGAATTTTTTGCTTTCCTGCCATTTTACTTCGCCAAGCAATAAGTCTAAAGCCATAAAGCCGACGTTGTGACGATTCTTTTCATATTTTTCTCCAGGGTTTCCTAACCCGACAATGATGCGCATAAATTTTATTTGTTTGATTAATGCTTCTATTATACAACACGAGCCATTAAAATACGACCAAGATATAGTCAGTTATATCTGAATTTTAGATAAAAAGAATCTCAAGGGAATGGTTTAAAATCGATAGATGTATTGTTTAAAACAGAAAAAGGGGCTCGATTATTTTCCTGATATTGTCTGATTATTTTCGTCCTGTGGAAATCGTAAATATTTTTTTATAAAAAAATCTCCAAATGAATGGAGATTTTTATACTAGGAAGCCACGCCGTGAACTTTGCGATTTTTCGATACGGTCATCTTAATTGGCGTCCCGATAAATCCATATTTTTCGCGTAGGCGATTTTCCATGAAGCGGACATATGAGAAGTGTAAATTATCTTTTGATCCGATTCTGATATCGAACATCGGAGGATTGCTGCGACCCTGGGTAAATTCGTAGATTCTTGGCGCTTTCAAGCCTTTGCCCTTAGCCGGCAAATGAATCTTAACAATTTTCATTAAGAATTTTTGTAATTGAGAATCGGAAATTTCAATTTTACGAGCCTCGGAAATTGAAACAACTAGTTCCATAATCTTTTGAACTTTAAGCCCAGTCTTGGCAGATATAAATTGAATTGGCGCCCATAAAGCGAAAGGTAGTTCGTGATAAATTTCCTGTGTCCATTTTTTAGTATCTTTAACTTCAAGCTTATCCCATTTATTGGCAATTAAAATTAAACTTTTATGGCGTTCAATAATCTCGCCCACAATCTTGGCGTCTTGGTGAGTTAAAGGTTCGCTGACATCAAATACTAGCAAGGCAATATCAGCCTTATCGAGTACGTGTAATGATTTACCGATACCTAATTTTTGGATGCCGTCACCTTTATGTCCTTGCCGAGAGATTCCGGCTGTATCAACGAAACGGATTTTTTTACCTTCCCAAGTAATAACTGTATCTTGAGGTTCGCGGGTTGTATGAGGCTCATCGCTAACAATCACTCGTTCATAACCAAGCATGGAATTGAGCAGAGAAGATTTACCGACATTTGGTTTGCCGATAATACAAACTTTTATTTCATCACGACGATCTTCTTCAATAATCTTTTCGTCAGCAAATGACTTTAAACGGATTACAACTTCATCTAGTAAGTCACCAGTTCCAGAACCGGTAGTAGCCGAAATAAGTAATGGATGACCCATGCCTAATTTAACAAAATTTTCAGCGGAAGTGGCATGTTTTTGACTATCAACTTTATTTACAACCACGATAGTTTTTTTAATGAGTTCCGGATTTTTTTTAATCGCTGCGGCTAAGTGTCTGTCTTCGGTAAGTAATCCAGAACGATTATCAACGATAAATAAAATTATCGCGGCATCGTCTAATATTTGGCGGACTTGTTGCTGAGCTAAAAAATCAATCGTACTTTCTGATTTTTTAAATTCGTGATTTAAATGCTTGGCGTCAAAAATACCAGCGGTATCAACTAATTCAAAATCACGGTTATTCCAGGAGACGAATCCAAAATTACTGTCACGAGTTGTTCCGGCGACATCAGAAACTAGCGCCTGCTGTTTTTCAGTTAGACAATTAAAGATAGTTGATTTGCCGACATTGGCTCGTCCGAGCAAGGCAACTAAAGGTAAATTGTGATTTTTATTATTCATTTTATTATTTAGGAGTTGCGATTTCCAGTTTTTCAACATCAGTTCCTAAAATTAAAACTATATCAGGAGTTGAAGTATTGTTTTTTAAGGTGTCGAGCCAAGCTGGGCTGTCGTAACTTAACTGAGCGCCAGTCAAATCGGTAAGAGCCGTGATTGCCTGATTATTGCGTCCGTATGATAAATCGTAAATGGCACTTTTAGTAAAATCGCGTTGAGTTCCGTTGCTAACTGTAATATTAAAATTATAAGGCTGAAGCGAGGTCGAGAATTTGCTAGCTAAACCAGTAACCCAGGTTCCATTTACAATTTGCAAGTTTACCGATTTATCAAGCGGGGCAATACTGGTTGGCACCGGGTTTGAATTAAAAATATTTTGGACAAAAGCCTTAACCTCGTCGTAATTACCAGAGCGAGGAACGAGCAAGTAAGCCCCATCTAAGCCGGTTTGATCAACTAATAAACTTCCGGCGCTATTATCAATAACCTTATTAATTAAATTGGCGTGATCAACATTTTTATAAGCGTCCCAAAGAGCCAACATATCGGAAACTGAGATATTAGTATCGATATGTTCTTTAAATTGACCCATTATGCCAAGTATTTTTGAGGGATTAAGCAGGGTGCTGGTTGACAATAATTTTTCTTTAACGGCCTCTAGAATTAATTGCTGACGTTTGGCTCTGGCAAAATCTGATCCCTCGGCACCGACACCATGGCGGCTACGAGCGTATTTAAGGGCTAAACTGCCATCCATTTGTTGTAAACCGGCATCAACATGTAAGTGTTGATATCTGGCATAATAATCAGGATTATCTTCTTGGCCTAAAATCGGGTAAGCATAATCATCTAAGGTATTAGCGACATTAACATCGACCCCGCCGATTTCATCAATTATGTTCATAAAGCCGTCAAAATCAGCCCGGATATAATAGGTAATTGGCGTGCCAAGCAGTTCACTTAGAGCCGCCGCCGTGGCTGGTCCGCCGCTGCCTGGAGTTTTTGCTTCAGCAGTGGCATTAATAGAATTGATTTTTCGCCAAGAACCGTCGCTGACCGGAACAGTCATATCGCGGGGAATTGAAATCATTGAAATTTGATTTGTTGAGGGTTTAATACTGACCAGCATTATCGTATCAGTTAAATAAGCACCGTCATGGTTTTTCCCGCCCATACCGAGCAATAAAATATTGATGCGGTCATTTTCTTCGCCAATTAATTTTTTATTGGGTGAAACAACAACGTGGGCAATTTTTCCAAAAATTGTTCCACCAAACCAAGAATCACTGCTTGGTCCTGACATTAGGACTTGTCCGGCAAAAATGATGCCGATGATTATAATTACTCCTAAATAAGTAAAAAATCTTCTTCTTTTTTTGTTCTTATATTCCAAAGGAATGCCAGTTTCTGGCTCCATGCCTTGTTTGAAGTCTATCATATATATAATAAAAAATAATTCAATGACTGGAGCAGTATTGAATTACCAAGATAGTGTAGCTAATTTATTACGATTACTAGGGGTATTATATAACCTTTTTTGATTTTTGGCAAATGTCAGACATTAGCAAAAAACGCCTTCAAATGAGGACGTTTCTGCTAAGTGGTCGGGCTGCCCGGAATCGAACCGGGATTACACGAACCCGAATCGTGCGTAATACCACTATACCACAGCCCGTAAATTATAAACTTGTGGACTTGAGGGGACTCGGACCCCTTACCTCTGCAATGCGAATGCAGCGCTCTACCAGATGAGCTACAAGCCCCTGGGTTTTTTGGTCGGGCTGCCCGGAATTGAACCGGGGCTATATGCCCCCCAGGCACACGTACTGCCGCTATACTACAGCCCGAAAAAATATATTTGGCCAGTAAATTTATACCCGTATCATAATTTGATTTAACAGTTTTGTCAAAAAAAACTTGACGAACTTAAAATGGGGCATTACAATGCTTGTAGGTACGTTACGCTAAAGGCCCAGACAGGGGTCTTTTTTGTTGCCTAAAAAGGCAAACTATCATAATATATAGATGTAAGAATAAAAATATATGACTGATAAAAAAATAATCTTTTCTGGAATTAAACCAAGCGGCCGTTTAAATATCGGCGGTTACATTGGCGCGCTGTCGCAATGGGTTGAGATGCAAAAAGAATACAATTGTATATATTGCGTTGTTGATTATCACGCGATTACCGTTAAGCAGGACCCGGAAGAATTACGAGAGAGAACGATTGAGTTAATTAAGACTTATGTCGCGGCCGGCCTTGATCCGAAAAACTGTATTTTGTTTAAGCAGTCAGATGTGGCGGCACATACCGAATTGGCTTGGGTGTTAAATTGCTGTGGTGCCCGCGTGGCCGATTTAAATAAGATGACGCAGTTTAAAGATAAGGCAGGAAAGAATCGGGAATCGGCTACTGTTGGATTATATGATTACCCAGTACTAATGGCGGCTGATATTTTATTATACAACACGGAAGTTGTGCCAGTCGGTGAGGATCAAAAACAACACGTCGAATTAGCGCGCGATATTGCCCGTCGTTTTAATAGTGAATATGCAGAAGTATTTAAAATACCAGAAGCAGTTGTCAGAAAAGACGGCGCCAGAATCATGAGCTTGCAAGATCCAACTAAAAAAATGTCTAAGAGTGATGAATCGTCTTTGGGTTGTATTGAATTATTAGATGATGTTGAAGAGGCGAAGAAAAAAATAATGCGCGCCGTTACAGATTCTGGCAGTGAAATAAAGTATGATTTAAAAAATAAACCAGCTGTTTCTAATTTAATGACTATCTATGCTTACTTAAGCGGCCAGACGGTTAATAGTTTAGAGAAAAAATATAGCGGCTCTGGCTACGGTGATTTTAAAAAAGATTTGGCCGAAGTGGTAGTTAATTTTTTGAAAGATTTTCAAGAAAAATATTATGCAATTTCTGATGGCCAAGTCATGGAAATTTTAGAAGCTGGAAAGAAGAAAGCGGAAACGATTGCTAATGTGACTTTAGAAAAAGTAAGACGAGCGGTGGGGGTTAGATAAATAATTAATCATTAATTATATGGACCACAAAAATGTTACAACGGCCTTGGAATTACCAGGCGTAAAAATTGTTAAAAATTTAGGACTAGTAAAAGGAATTATTGTTCGCTCTCGTTCTATCTTTGGCTCCATTGGTGGCTCGCTTCAAACATTAGTTGGCGGAAATATTTCTTTATTTACGCAGCTATGTGAAAGTACTCGCGAAGATGCTTATAACTTAATGATTAAGCACGCTGAAGATTTAGGGGCGAATGCAATTGTCAGTGTTCGTTATGATGCGACTGAAGTAATGAGTGGCGTGACCGAAGTATTATGTTATGGTACGGCGGTTATGACTGAGTAAAATTATTTTTGGGTAAAAAAATAGAGGATTCCTTTTATATTTAGGAATCCTCTTTTTATTAGGGGAAAACTTGTTGTTTTGTTATTTTTCCGTCTTGATGTTTAAGGCAAGAAACCAAGAATGATACCTTTTAGGCGAGGTAAATGATATTGAATCACTAACGGAATTTCTGGTGATATCTTTTTCGACATCTTCTATTAGTTCCGGGTGGTTCAAACTATAAACACGAGTCGGTGAAATTATTTCTTTGCCATGAAAATTATACAACGGCTTATCAACGCTCCATTCAAGGGTAGCCATTGGACTCATGCTTCTGAAGCAGGGGTATTTCTTTGCTATTTTAGCAAAGTCTAGTAATGAAATCGAGCTTGCAAATTCGAAACCTTTTTCCATCATCATAGACTTAATACTGTCGCCAGAGATTGGATAATCAAAATAAAACATTCCCAATTCAGTTCCGTCCGCCAATGGCACATGAGCATAGACCATGGTGTGCTTATCTTTTTTAACAAAGGGCTTGAGAATTTTCGAATCGCAGCTATAAAGTGCGATCGATAACATTAGTGATAATAAAATTACAACTTTTTTCATTTTTAATTATGTTTTGGTTAGGTATTATTTTTTTGTTGGTCGATTATTGATAATTTCCACTTTTGTATCATAGACACTTCCGCCATCATCAACGACAAGGTAAAAATGTTTATTTTCAGGATCATTTACAGTAGAAGAATAACGAAAGAAAATTCTATTGGAAATCGATACTGGTCCTTCATAAAATTGATTTACAATTTTTAGGGCTACCGTAAGCATTTCTTCGCCGTTTAAGTAAACGTCTTGACGCTGCGCTTTGTTGATTGAAGAATAATATTCAACGATATCAACTTTTACACTCTCGCCATTTATTAGGCTAAAAAAATTCTTTACCGACCCGTATTGACTGAGAACTATTTTGCTGGGAGTATGTCTACCGTTTTTCCAGACTGCGTCAATTTCTTCGGTTGAAAAAAAATGGCTGGGTTCGATTTCCGGTTTCAGTGTCTGACAATTGCCGTCAGTCCATGCAGTCGGCATAGGTGTTTTGGGGGAGACAAAGAAAAGACCAAACAATCCAAAGAAGGTGCAGCCAAGTACGAGAAATCCAAATAAGTATCTCATTGGTTGTGATTTTATTTTAAGGTTAATATTTAAAATTTAGCTATTTGTTAAAGCTCCAACATTTTAGAGTCTTAACAAATAACTAAATTTGGTAAATTTCACCTATTTTTTAAAAAACACTAACCCAAAATAATAGCATTTTTATCATATACTGTCAATATCTGGATAAAATATGGTTTATACTATAGTATTTATTGAATATTAGTAACTTAACATTAAAAATCATGAAAAAGGGTACAGTTGTAACTGAACAGAACTTGGCCATGATTTTTGGCCGAGTAAAAAATGCCTTAAAAGGTTCAAATATTATATATTCCCGGGTAGTCTATGACAGCGGGTTAAATCGGGCGTATGAATATTTGAACATGAAGCCTGGGGTAGGTTTTATCTCAAAAAATGGAAATGTGGTTATGACTTTAAAAAGTGGCTTAAGATTTTCGCAGAGTGATGTAAATATAAAAGAAGGAGTAGGCGGTCAAAAATATATCTCCATTGGTGGTTGCGAAATAAATATCGGAGATAAAATATATTTGGCTTATCGAGCAATATTTATTTTTAAAAAAGAGAAATTTATTTGCGTGAACTGTTGCTCAAAGAGCCATTATATTGAAGCGTGGCAGTTTTGATAGAAGCCGTTTAAATAGACGGCTTTTTTTTGTAAATAAAAAACCATTGCTTAGTAATTAAAACCAAGCAATGGCATAATAGTAGAGGGTAACATTAGTTTTTGCACTCTGCAGATTTTACGAAAGTATTCGTTCCGGGTTCTAATATCATTGATTTTAGTTCCCTTGTAATATCTGTTCGATTGATGTCAACTTCACCAAGCCTCTCGTTGATAAGTAAATTTGCGGTCGTGATGAACTGATTCAACTTTTCGACAACGTCATTTTGCTTTTTACCTGAAGAGGCTTCTTCATTAAAGGCTACAAGTAAGCGTTTTCTGGCATTAGACATTGATCCGACAAGTTTCACTGAATCGACGTAGTCTTTAACGAAATAGGTAGCCGGCTTAGAAACAATTACTTTGTTTAAAATTTCCTGGGGCGACTGAAAATAGATGTTTGACTCAATTAATAAAAGTGCCGGTTTGTCCTTTCTCATAAAATAATCGATTTCACCAATATTTTCCAGGGAAGTGCATTTTTCTTCAAATGCGTAGAGGATACTTTTTTTAAGCATATGCAAATTACTGTAGCAATCGAAAATTTTATCCTCTTTTATTTTTAGAAAAAAGGGAAGAAGCTTTTCATATTTGTTTCTGGCAATTGCTTCATAAAAATTTCTTTTCATGTTGCTTTTGTAGAGAATAAAACTGAATGAACCAGTAATAAGCACGATAATAGCACTAAAGATAATAATTGTTTGCATCGTTTTTGGGGGTTTTTGTTGTTAATAATACATTTATCGGTAACGAATAAAATTATCACAAAGTATCTGGTTTGTCAATAGATATTTGGCTAATAATATGGTAACAAAAAAAGACCCTAAAAAAGGATCTTTTTTCATATTAACAATTTCAATTTTTGTGTTTGTGTGAAGTTTTAAGTCTAATTGGCACCAATTCGGATCGACTGATAGTTCAAAATTAATGATTTGACTCAATAATATGAACTATTATTTCTCCCTAGAAAGGAGGTGATCCATCCACAGCTTCCGCTACGGATGCCTTGTTACGACTTCGTCCCTGTCATCAGTCTTGCCTTAGTCCCATAAATGAGCCTTTGGGCACTACCAACTCCCTTGACGTGACGGGCGGTGAGTACAAGACCCGAGAACGTATTCACCGTGGCATAGCTGATCCACGATTACTAGCGATTCCAGCTTCATGGAGTCGAGTTGCAGACTCCAATCCGAACT
>Ga0209125_1001302_pt1 | contig 24087 bp, 16 predicted proteins | sample BarGraIncub1131A_FD_184503 | JGI IMG/M metagenome (GOLD analysis project Ga0209125, IMG submission 184503) | Arctic peat soil microbial communities from Barrow, Alaska - Barrow Graham LP Incubations 11-31A (SPAdes) (version 2) | ecosystem: Environmental > Terrestrial > Soil > Wetlands > Peat... | reverse complement strand
GGCCTTGGCTTCATCGGATACGACTATCTGGCTGACCCTGACCTCCTCGCGGTTCTTGAATTCGGCAGGGTTGGCGTTGTAGAAACCTTCCACCTCCTTGTCATCCACCTTCAGCTTGCCGGAGAGTTCGTTCTGTAGATAGCTGGTGACGATCAGCTCTTTTTTCAGCTCTTCAAACTTGCTCAAAAGCACGGCGTCCTTGTCTATGTTCTTCTTCAGCGCTGCAGCATAGAGGAGTTCCCGGTTGACCAGGGCTTCCAGGACGGCCTTCTTCCCCTGCCCCTGGGTCGATACTTTCTGTACCGATTCTGGCAGGGTACCGATCTGACCATCTAAATCGGTTGTGGTAATCCGCTTGTCCCCCACCCGTGCCAGAACCTGGTCCGACGTGGCGATTTCCGCTTTGTCGCAACCGCACAGCATGAAAAATGCGGCGACGCTCAGGGTGAAGGGTATGACAGTAATGCTGCGATAAAATTTCATCGGTTTCCTTTACGAACGGTTCAATGTTCAACCTCAAGACTCGAACCATGAACCTTCTTCTTTGAACATCGTTAGTCGATCTCGTTAACCACCGAACCGAGGATCTTTACCCCGGCGCCGTCCAGCTGACGCTTGACCTGGCCGAAGTGGGCGTTCTTGGTCTTGCCCTTGAGCGCAACCAGCAGTGTTGCGTCACAAAGCCCTGAAATGATCAGGGAATCGGCAGTCGGCCTGAAGGCCGGGGTGTCGATGATCAGTACCTCGTAGCGCCTCTTTAGGCTCTCCAGCAGCTCCGTAGTATCCGGCCAGCTCAGCAGTTCAAGCGGGTTGGGCGGATTGGGGCCGGAGGTGAGGATATCCAGCGAGTCGATCGCGGTATTCTGAAGGGCATCCTCGAAGAGCGCCCGCTTGATGATCAGACTGCTGGCGCCGGTATTGTTCTTGAGCCGGAAAAGTTCGTGCAGGCGCGGTGCACGGAAATTGAGGTCAACCAGAACCGTCCGCAAGCCGAGCTGGGCAAAGCCGATTGCCAAGTTGGCGGCCACGAAGGTCTTGCCCTCTCCCGCGCCCGGACTCAGCACGGCCAGGCTCCTGACGATCTTACCGACGCCCGACAGCACCAGACCGCTACGGATGGAGCGAATGGTCTCAGCCCTCCGGGTGAACGGCTCATGGACCAGGAGGAGATCCTTGGCGAGTGAAGGATCATCGGTACTCGGGCTGGGATAGGAGTACTGGCTGGCGAGTGCCCAGCGGACATCCTCTCCTTTTATGACCCCAAGCTCGACGGCGGCCTCGCCGAAGAGGATGTTCTCCTTAGCTTGCAGGGCGACGATCCGCTCCATCTCCTGAGGCGTCATCCGTCCGTCCTCGATAAGGATCTCGCTGATGGAAGAACCCTCAATCTCCTGTGCTGTTTGTTCGACGATCTTCACGGTGTCTTTGTTCATATCTCCGCTCCTGTGGTAATTGTGCCGAGCACCGGGAGCCCGAACAGACGTTTGATTGCCTCGGCTCCCTTGATGGTGTCGTCCAGGTAATCGAAGAAGAAGGCCAGCCCGATCCCGAGGAACAGGCCAACGAAGATTGACAGCGCCAGGTTGAGTTTGATCTTCGGGCTGTGCTTGGAAACAGCGGGGACGGCCGCATCGACGACAAAGACGTTGGTGCGGTTGATGTCTCCCTGGATGGCGGTCTCGTTATACTTTTTCAGCACAACATCATAGGCCTGCTTGGAGCTCTCCGACTCGCGGCTGAGTGAATCCATCTCGTAGTGCGACACGCTTGCACTGGTCGATGCACTCTTCAGCCCGCCCACGGCCGACTCCAGCTGTGCCACCCGCTGACTGGATGCGTTGTTTTCCTGCTTGAGCGAGTTGACGATGTTCTGCATCTCGGATTTCAGTTTGGCATTGGCGGTGTCGATCATCGACTGGAGCCGGATGTACTGTGGATGGCCGCTTCCGGCTTTGGCAGAGAGTTCGGTGAGCTGGGTCTCCAGCTTGACCTTGTCACCTTTCAACCCCTGGATAAAGGAATTGGCCAGGATCTCGGGGAGACTTTCGTAGTTCCCCCGGCTCGCCTCGATCCGTTTCAGCGACACCCTGGCCTCGTATTGCTTGACCTTGGCGCCCGCCAGTTCGCGGTTGATCTGGTCAAGACGCTGAAGCGCGTCGTCGTAGACCACTCCCGGCTGCCCCGGCTGAGAGACGATTCCCTTCTTCTGCTGATACTCGCGGAGCTGTTCCGTAGCCCGGTCGGAATACCCCTTGGCGTCCTTCAGTTTTTCCGAGAACCATTTTCCGGCGTCACGGAAAGGGGACACCTTGAGCTCCAGGTTGTAGGCGGTGTATGACTTGGCAAAGGCGTTGGCGACCGCAGCCGAGAAAACCGGATCGGGCGAATAGAACCTGATGTAGAGAAAGCGGGAATCACGCGCCGGTTCGACATTGAGCCCCCCGGAGAGGAAATTTACGGCCAGCCAGGCCTTAATGTCCTGGTCGTTCTTCTTGCGCCAGAAGAAGAGGGGATTGATCTCCTTGGACTTGTTGAAACTGGCGACGATCTCCGGCACCTTGTCCAGCTTGAGGATATCGACTATCCCCTCGGCGATGCGCCGGCTTTTGATGATCACCAGCTGCGTGTTGATGTACTCTACCGAGGAGAGGGCCTGGGGAGCGGCCACCATCCCCATGTTCATGGGGTTGCTGCTGTCGTAGTCCAGCATCAGCGTGACGGTACCCTCGTATGTAGCGGGCCAGAGGACCGAACCGACCAGGGTTGTCAGCACCGTGGCGACAAAAGCCAGGAGAACGATCTTTCTGCGCTCCTTTATGATCTGCCAGAAATCCTGCAGTTGCATATAGTGTCCTTTCGCAGGCCGTTGAACGTAAGAGACGGTTCAATGCCCAAGATTCAATGGTAAAAACAGTTCAATGGTGAGAGACAGTTCCATGCGGGTAACACGTGGGACAATGAATCTCGTACTTTAAACCTTGATCTAAAATATACTTTCCTTGATCCGCACCACGTCGTCGAACTGGAGCGGATCGTTACTATTGGCTTTCAGGGTACGTTCCTTGCCGCCTTCCTTTCGGGTGATCTCGATCCCTCTCTGCGTCCCCTTGGCGGTCAGTCCGCCGGCCAGGGCCAGGGCCATTTTGACGGTGACCACATTTTCCAGCCGGTAGGCACCCGGCTTGTTCACCTCGCCGTAGACATAGAAGATACTTTCCTTGAACCGCACCACGTCGTCGAGCTGCACCAGCTCGTCGATACTGGCGTTCAAGGCACGCTCCTTACCCTCTTCCTTGCGGGTGATCTCGATCCTTCTCTGCGAGCCTTTGGCGGTCAGTCCGCCGGCCAGGGCCAGGGCTTTTTTGACATTGACCCCCTTTTCCAGCCGGTAGGCGCCCGGTTTATTCACCTCTCCGTAGACATAGAAGATGGACTTGGGCACATAGACGACATCGGCATTCTGCAGTTCGAAGTTCTGGGAGAGGTCGCCGCCGCTCAGCAACCGGTCGACGTCGACCAAAATCTTTTTGGTTTTAATCTTGCCATCGGCGGCCGGCTCTTTCCTGAAGACCGTAAGCTGGTAGCCGGCGTTCGGGGTCATCCCGAGGGCAAGAGAGATCGTGTCGAGGAGGGTGGTAGGACCGGCGATTTCATACTGCCCCGGCTTGACCACCTCTCCGATGATTGTTACTTTGCGACCGCGCTGCTGCTGAACGAAGACGCTGACCTGCGGCACCTTAATGATCTTGGCGGCCACAAGTTTCTCGGCAATCCCCTTCTCGACCTGGCGGGCGGTAAGGTTCTTGGCATTGACCTCGCCGAGCAGCGGGAAGGTGATCTTACCGTCCTCGCTGACCCGCGCCTCGGTGGTCAGGTCAGGGTACTCGAAGACGGTGATCTTGAGCACGTCCTGACTGCCAATCAGGTAATCCTGGGCATGGGAGGGCGGGGCAAAAAGGATCAGAAGAAGGAATGAAAGGAAAATTGCGACGGCAGGTGATCTTCCGTGAAAAGGATCGTGAGCGGATTCCGCGTCCACCCCGGTTAGGGCAGACACAAGATTCTTACCAGCTATCGGCACGTCAATTTCCAACGGTTTATACTGTAATAACAGCTGTTTGTAATGTATTATCACCTAGGACTCCTCATGCAAATTGTAATCTATTCTTTCGCAGCAGCACGACAGTGCTGGTATTCTCCCAAAAAGACATAAGGCACCTACCGTGCCGGAGAAGATCTGCAAAAACTGCGTTTACACGCGCTTTTGATGTATCGCGGGGAAATGATATCGAAAGATTCCGGGGTGAAGGGAAACCTGCAACGTCCGCCGCCATATCTAACAGATCTACTACATATGACGGCTCGGGTTGAGGCAAACAGTTGTACTCCTGGGACCGCCAATCATGTATCCTTAAGATGGCAGTCAGTCCGTGAAGCAGCAACTGCTGGTGAAGCGAATCAGGCAAATATATTATGTTTTCTGCAGCATATTCCTGAACCTTCGCGCAAATGGAAGCGCGACCAATCCGGCGCAGATGAGGGCAACTGAAGCCGGCTCGGGGGCATACACACCTTGAAGGTTGATGTGCTGACCAGCTACTGTTGTAGATCCATACATCTGTTGTAGCGTTACCATGAGCGGACCCTTGCCATCACGGTCAGACTGCACCGAACTATGTATTAAACCAGAATTATTGTTGGCTAATTGGTTCAGCGTGCTATCTGATGTATGGCTGGCAATATCCACTCCGACATACGCAGATGGTAGGTTTTTGCTGGAAAGCTGTGTCAGTTGTCCGTACGTCCGTGTCATAGCGTAGGAGCTGTCAGGAGTGAGTGAAGAATCGGCAATCAACCCATTACCCGCGTTGCCGTAAGCAACTGCAGGCTGGATAGCCAATGCGGCAGTGGCGGACGTCACAACAGAAACGCATACCATGATTGCTGTTAGGACTTTTTTCATTTTACCCTCCTTGAAAATAGTGCAATGCACATTTTCTGATAAGAAGGGATACCGCAACTAACGTGCCAGAGGAGTCATGCGAAAGCTTCGAGTACAAGTGTGTGATTGCAGGCGGAAAAATTGGAAAGGTGGGTCCGGAGTAAAAGTACCACTGCCAGCAGAATCCGTCACATATGGTATAGCCACCACATGTGACGGATAAAATCAAGGTGAACTATTGTTAGTTGGCCGTTATAAAAGAAGGGCGTTACCGGGGAGGACCCGGCATGGTTATACGTGTCGTATAACTTGCACGAGTAATTGAGTCTGTCGGATATATACTTAATATTTATACGTTTTGCAGGAATTGGCGGAGGGGTAGCAGACAGAGGTGGAGGTTATACAACTGCATATAAAAGAAAAGGCACTCACAACAGATGCTGTAAGTGCCTGAATTAGCTGGTCGGGATGACAAGAATTGAACTTGCGACCCCCTGCTCCCGAAGCAGGTGCGCTACCAGGCTGCGCTACATCCCGAAGAGCCTTTTTTCTAGCCGGTTCGGGGCGTTTTGTCAAGGGGAAAGCAAAGTCAGCCTGCCGGAACCAGCTTTTGATTTGTCAGCAGCAACATCGCGACCGTCACTCCTGCAGCGGCAGATGAACCAACTTCTCGTCAGGTTCGATTACCAGCGCCAGCAGGTAGAGCCCCACTCGGGTACCGGCGTCCACGGTGGTCAGAATGAAGACCGCCTCGAACATGATGGCAAAGAAATACCAGTAGGCCATCATCCCCTTCATAAATGGTACGGCAGAGAAGATATAGGCCATACCAACCGCCAGGGATACGGCGCCGTCGAGGCGCCCCTGAACCTGCTCGCCCAGCTGGGCCGCCAGTGTCGGCAGGTTGACCGTGGTCATGCCGAGTTTTGCAAAGACGGCCGGTGCGGCATTGATAGCGAAGTAATCGGTTGTACCGCTACCCTCGCTGCGGTCATACGTGCAAATTTGGGCTGATGCGTTGTCCCTGTCAAGATGATTTTGGGAACCATATGCTCGCACCGGTTAACAGCCGGAGCCCTGTTGTCACATCTTGTATTTTTACGGAGTTTCAGGTATGTGTAACCGGCCACAGCAACGTAGTAAGAATGGACCGCCGTGGAACCTGTTGGACACCTTAGCTGCACTTGACTCTAAAGCAGGAGCTGAAAGCATGAGCGACGTAGTAAAACAGCAGATAAAAGACCTTCTCAACGTGCACAACGCCGTGCTGCTGGCCCACAACTATATGCGTGACGAGGTACAGGAGATCGCCGATATCACCGGCGATTCTCTGGCATTATCCATTGAGGCCTCCAGAACCGATGCCGATGTCATTGTTTTCTGCGGCGTACACTTTATGGCCGAATCGGCGGCGATTCTTTCGCCTGACAAGAAGGTGTTGCTCCCCCGCCCGGATGCCGGCTGTCCGATGGCCGATATGGTTACGGCTAAAGAGTTGGAGGCGCTTCGCGCCAGACACCCCGGCGTGCCGGTGGTGACCTACGTCAACTCATCAGCGGAGGTCAAGGCCCACTCCGATATCTGCTGCACGTCGGCCAACGCGCTCAAAGTGGTCCGTTCGCTCCGGGAGGACGAACTGATCTTTGTGCCGGACCGGAACCTCGGGCGCTGGATTGCCCAATTCGTCCCGGAGAAGAAGTTCATTTTCTGGGAGGGGTTCTGTCCGACTCACGAGCGGATGACCGCCGCTGCGGTGCTGCAAAAAAAAGCAGAGCACCCCGGTGCACTCTTCATCTGCCACCCCGAAAGCGCCCCGGAGGTTTCGGCGATCGCCGACCACGTCTGCTCCACCAGCGGCATGTATGACTACTGCCGCACCAGCCCGGCCGCCAAATTCATCATCGGCACCGAGGCCGGCATTCTCTACAAGCTGCGGCTCGAGAACCCGGGCAAAGAATTCATATTGGCTTCACCGGCTCTCTTCTGCCCCAATATGAAACTTACCTCACTGGAGGATGTGTTGATTGCGCTCCAGACCATGTCCCCGGTCGTCACCGTCCCGGAAGAGATACGCGTCAGGGCAAAAGGGGCATTGGACCGGATGCTGGCTATTCCTCGCGACTGACAGGCTGTCACCTTTTTTTGCACCCTCCGGAGCACCGTTTGTCGGAGTCCATATTGTGCACCATGCATTGCCACCAAAATCATAAAGAGCATTTTTTCCGCAGCTGCGCCCGGCTCTGGTTTCTCCTGGCGCTCTGCGGAATTCTCCTGTTCCGGCCGCTGCCGGTCTGTGCGGCTCCGACTCCCCCCCAAAGTATTCCCGTCATCGTCGTCGGTGGCGATCGCGATTATCCCCCCTATGAATTTATCGATAAAAACGGCCAGCCAAGCGGCTATAATGTCGAGCTGACCCGCGCCATCGCCGAGGTGATGGGGATGAAGGTCAAGTTCCGTCTCGGTGCCTGGTCTGATATGCGGGAGGCGCTTCAGTCCGGAACGGTTGATGTGCTCCAGGGAATGTCCTACTCGGAAGAACGGCTCAGTGAAGTCGATTTTTCCCTGCCTCATACCATCGTTAACCATGCCGTGTTCGCCCGCCGCGATTCACCGAACGTCAACTCCCTGGCCGAACTGGAGGGGAGGTCCGTGGCCGTGCACCGTAGCGGAATTATGCATGACTACCTGGTCCGCACCCGATTCAGCGGCAAGCTGACTCTGACCGCCACCCCGGCCGATGCCCTGCGCCAGCTCGCTGCGGGAAAAACCGACTATGCCATTGTCGCCATCGTGCCGGGCATGTATATCATCCGTGAACTGAAGTTAACCAATCTGCTGCCGGTCGTGCGTAATGTCGCCACCCATCGCTACTGCTATGCGGTACTCAAGGGGAATGCGGAACTGCTCTCGCGCTTCAACGAGGGTTTGGCCATCCTTAAGAAGACCGGCCAGTACGGGGTGATCTACAACAAATGGCTCGGCGTCCTTGAACGGCCCGAAGTGTCATTGAGACAGCTCGCCAGGGGCAGCGCCATCGTGGTTGGCCCTCTGCTGCTGCTGCTGGGCGGCTTTGCCCTCTGGTCGCGCACGCTGCACCGCCAAGTAACCCTGCGCACTGCCGACCTGACCCGCGAGGTCGCCGAACGGTGCCATGCCGAGGAGGAGTTGCGTCTCAACCAGCAGCAACTGCTGCAGGCCGACAAGATGGCCGCCCTGGGGGTGCTTGTCTCCGGCGTGGCCCACGAGATCAACAACCCGACCGGCCTGATCCTGCTGGAGGTACCGACTCTCAGGCGTTTCCATGCCGACGCCGCAAAGGTTCTGGAACGGTACTACCGGGAGAACGGCGACTTCAGCTGCGGAGGGCTTCCCTACTCGCGCATGCGGGAAGAGATTCCGCGCAGCCTGGACAAGCTCCAGGAGGCCGGAAAGCGCATCAAGCGGATTGTGGACGATCTGAAGGACTTTGCCCGGCAGGGCGACAGCGCCTGCAACGAGAGCGTAGATCTGAACGTCGTGGCCCAGGCTGCTGTGCGCCTGGTTGAACCATCCATCCGCAAGGCGACCACCTGCTTCAGCGCCGAGTATGATCGCCATCTTCCCGCAATACGCGGCAACTCCCAACGCATCGAGCAGGTGCTGGTCAACCTGATCCTTAACGCCTGCCAGGCCCTGCCGGATCCGACCCGCTGCATCCAACTTACCACGGCTCATGATCCGAACGGTGAAACCATAACGTTTCGTCTGCGCGATGAGGGGAGCGGCATCTCGCCGGAAGACCTGGCGCGCCTGACCGATCCGTTTTTCACGACGAAACGTGACATGGGGGGCACCGGCCTCGGCCTGTCGGTATCAGCCGGAATCATCAAGGAGCATGGCGGCACATTGGAGTTCGATTCGACTCCCGGCAGCGGTACGGTCGTCACGCTGACGCTGCCGGCATACAAGGAGGAACAAACCACGTGAGCGAGACCCCGTATCCCACGTTCACTATCCTGCTGGTGGACGACGAACCGGCCTGGCTCAGTTCTCTGGCTCTGACACTGGAGTCCTGTGCCGGTATCAGCAACATCAGGACCTGCAGCGACAGCCGCGAGGCCATGGCAATCCTGGACGGAGGCCAGGTCGGGCTCGTGCTGCTCGACCTCACCATGCCGTACCTGTCCGGTGAACAGATGCTGGAACAGATCACCGAGCGCCACCCCGAGATCGCCACCATTGTCGTCAGCGGGCTCAACCAGGTGGAGACTGCAGTCCGCTGCATGAAACTGGGCGCCTTCGACTACTGCATCAAGACCGATGAAGAGGACCGTATCGTGGGGGCCGTCCTCAGGGCGGTCAGGATGGTTGAAATGAGGCGGGAGTATCAGGAGATGGCCAGCCGCCTGGTTTCCCGAGAGCTGCGTCATCCCGAAGTTTTCTCGGCCATCGTCACGGCGGACCGGTTCATGCTGGACATTTTTTCCTACGTAGAGGCGGTGGCCAAAAGCCCGCAGCCGCTGTTGATCACCGGAGAAAGCGGTGTCGGCAAGGAGCTGATCGCCCGGGCTGCGCACACCCTGAGCGGCTGCCGCGGCAAGCTGGTGACGGTTAACGTGGCCGGCCTTGATGACACGGTCTTTGCCGACACCCTCTTCGGCCACCTGCGGGGGGCCTTCACCGGGGCCGAGCAGGTCCGGCGGGGGATGGTGGAGGAGGCGGCCGACGGCACCCTCTTTCTGGACGAAATCGGCGATCTCAGCATCCCCTCTCAAGTCAAGCTGCTGCGCCTGCTCCAGGAGGGGGAATATTTCCCCTTGGGGAGCGACCTGCCGAAACGACTCAAGGCGAGGATCATCGTCGCCACCCATCAGAACCTGTCGGCCAAGGAGGGGGCGGGCGCATTTCGCCGCGATCTTTATTACCGTTTGCGTACCCACCAGGTACATCTGCCGCCGTTGCGGGAGCGACGGGGTGACATCCACCTGCTGCTGGATCATTTCCTCGAAGAGGCGGCCCGGGCTCTGGGCAAGAAGAAGCCGACTCCGCCCAAGGGGCTGGCGCAGTATCTGGCAACCTACTGTTTCCCCGGCAATGTCCGTGAACTGAAGGCGATGGTCTACGATGCGGTCAGCGTACACCGCGACCGGATGCTTTCGATGGATACCTTCGTCAAGGCCATTGAGCGCCTGCAGTCCGAATGCGTGGCGGCAGGGGCCGACACCTCCCGGCAGAATCCTTTCTCCAGCTTCGAGGAGCTCCCCACGTTCAGTGACGCTGCCGCCTTCCTGGTGATGGAGGCGATGGACCGGGCCAGCAGCAATCAGACCCTGGCGGCGCGACTGCTCGGCATCTCTCAACCGGCGCTTTCAAAGCGCCTGAAGATGTTGAAGGAGTGACGGCTGTCCGGCACCTTCCGGAGAAATGAAACAACCTGGATGCCGACCGGATACCCTCACCAATAACAGCAAAAGGCGGCCACAGGGCCGCCTTTTGCGCATAAACATCATATAGGTAGACCTGAGGCTATCTGCTAGCCCTGAAGCCCCCCGCAAAATCGACAACACACATGCTCCCAAAGCGGGGATGAGCACCACAGACCACCCCGGCTGTTTTGTAGGATGTACTGAAGGTGTTTATTCGATGTCCCCGCCCCGGCACCCCATCGTCGACGATCAGCTGCATGACTATGTTCCGGGGACCTTCGGGGCCATAACCGATGTTCTCGCCGATACGCCCTTCCCACTCCCCGTGCCGCTCGACCCGCTCCTGCATCCCGTGGCTCTGCCTGCCGTTATGGCCGGTGGCACCGGAGCGCCCCTGTTCCTCTGCGAGTTCGGCCGCCGCTGCGGCAAGCCCCTCTGACCAGGAGAGTGGCGGAAGCGGTTTCAAACGGGAGAGAAATGTAACCGCTTCATCAACAGCAGCACCCCCCTCGCTGGTTTGTACGCGGGTGCTGCTGCCCGGCAGCACGTAGTATTTCCCCCGGAACTGGCTGCGGAATTCGCGGATAAAACCGGCATAGGCGCGTGGTTTAGTGCGGGCCAGATTGATTTCCGCCAGCACCTGCATGCCGAGGTCATGGTCGAGAGCACCCGCCGGGGCGGCAAGCGCGAGGAGCGCAAAAATTGATACACAAAAAAGTCTCATATTCATAACCTTCAATAGTTTATTTTTCATACGTCACTCAGATATATATCTGGCCATCGCCTCGGCCAATTCCTCCAGAGTAGACACCGATACGTCTGCCAACTCCGGCCAGCGGAAGGCACCGCTGCTGTCAACATGAATGGTGGCTGTACCGGCGGCACGCCCAACCTGCAGGTCGAAGAGATAGTCCCCCACCATCACCGTCTCGTCCGGAGCGCTCCCCCAGGCGGCGAGGAGTTTTTCTATCCCCTCCGGATGGGGCTTGGGCGCAGCCTCGTCCCGGCCGAGGACGTCGTCGGAGGTGAAGTACCCATCAAGGCCGATCTGGCCGAGGGTATAGAGGGCAATCTCCCGCGTGTTACGGGTGAGGATGCCGACGCGGGCATCGCACCGGAGCAACTGGTCGAGCAGCCGCCCGGCGCCTGGTGCGGCAGCGGTCCTGTCCGCCAACTCATACTCGATCTCGATCAAGCGGGCATGCCGTGCCGCGGCCTCTGCCGCCGGCAGCGAATCAAGGAACAGAAGGATGTCCGAATCGGTATCGGCCATGCCGAGTACACTGCAGATAGCGGGGAAATCGTGTACCGGAACGGTCAACGTCCCATCCAGATCAAAGATCCAGTAGCTACGAGCGAGAATGTGAAGGTGACTAGTCATATGCACAGGATACCTTTTTTCAGCAATTCCGGCAACGGCCGACTGCGTCAGCGAGAAATTCAGCCCGTTAAGAAGCAAGGAAGTCCATAAAACCGGCACACATAACCAGCACCGAATAAACCGTCATAACCAATGGTTATAACAATAATCTCCGGTTATATCCGAAGCTATCCATCCGATATTATTGCGATTAGCTCACCGCCCACTCGACTCTCATAACCTCCGGTTATGGCAGTTCCATACATCCCTCGGCTGGCATACAGCACATTGGCTTGTAATTTAAGCACGTTACAATAACATTCACTATTGGCACCGTCCCTGCTGTAGGTAAGGACAGTATCAAGTGCGGTGGCTCAAAAGTTCCGCACATTCCACCCCTCACCTTGGAGGTCTATCATGGCAATGTTCTGGATTCAATTCGTGCTCGTACTGGGTGCCGTTCTTATCGGTATCCGTAGAGGTGGTGTCGCACTCGGCATGATCGGCGGCCTGGGTGTTTCGTTACTGGTATTAGGCTTCCGGAGTACGCCATCAGAACCGCCGATCGCCGTCATGCTGATCATCCTGGCGGTTGTAACAGCCTCGGCGACCCTGCAGGTGGCAGGGGGGCTCGATTATCTGGTGCAGCTGGTGGAAAAATTGTTGCGGGCCCACCCCAAATACGTAACCATCCTGGCGCCGCTCTCCACCTTCTTCCTGACGGTCTGTGTGGGTACCGGCCATGCCGTCTACGCACTGCTGCCGGTCATATCCGACGTAGCACTCAAGACCGGGATACGCCCCGAACGCCCGATGGCCATTTCCAGCGTCGCCTCGCAGATGGGCATCACGGCCAGCCCGGTTGCTGCGGCTGTGACCTTCTTCCTGGGGTTTGCCGCCAAGGCAGGGTACCCGGTGACGCTGATCGACATTATCATGGTGACGATGCCGGCCGGCGTTATAGGTGTACTTGCCGCCGCCGCCTGGAGCTTCAACCGTGGCAAGGACCTCGACAAGGACCCAGAATATCAGGAGCGGCTGAAGGACCCTGATTTCAGGAAAGCGCTTGATGCGGATGTCACCACCCTGGGCAAAAAAGTCTCCACCAGCGCCAAGATTTCGGTAGCGCTGTTCTTCACCGGCGTCGGTTCAATCATCCTGCTGGCCAGTGTTCCCGAACTTCTGCCGATGGGGGCCGGCAATAAACCGATCCAGATGACTACGGTGGTCCAGTTCGTCATGCTGGCCTTCGGCGCTTTCATCATGTTCTCCGCCAACGTCAAGGCAAAGGATATCGCCCACTCCAGCGTCTTTATCGCCGGCATGATCGCGGTCGTCTCCATCTTCGGTATCGCCTGGATGAGCGATACCTTCATCACCGCCAACAAAAAATTCCTGGTGGATAATATCGGCATCATGGTCAAGATCGCCCCCTGGACCTTCGCCATCGCCACCTTCTGTATCTCAGCCTTTGTCAAGAGTCAGGCCGCCACCCTCGCCATTACGCTCCCTCTGGGGCTGGCACTCGGGCTGCCGATACCGCTGCTGTTGGGGTTGATTCCGGCCAGCTACGCCTATTTTTTCTTTGCCTTCTACCCCAGCGATCTGGCCGCCATCAATATGGACCGCACCGGCACCACCCACATCGGCAAGTACCTGCTGAACCACAGTTTTATGATCCCAGGGTTCATCGGGGTGGGCGTATCAACCGTGGTTGCATACACGATCTCACGCTTCATGTTCTAAATCAGGCTTCACGGTTGACAGAGTCAAATCAAGCGGTAGCATTTATGTAAACAATTTAAGAGCAGCCCGCCGGAAACCGGCGGGCTGCCTGCATATCACGAGTACCGCGAGGAGACAAACCATGAAAAAGCTTGGACGAAGCATCATGCTGCTGGGACTGCTGGCCCTGCTGCTGCCCTACGGCAGCGGACAGGCAGCGGGAGAAAGCACCATGCTGGCCAATCTGCACAAGGCCAAGCAGATCGGCTGTGCTGAATGCCACGGCACGACCGGAAAGATCACCGTGGATGACAGTGAAAAAGCGGTCAACAAGAGCTGCATCGGCTGTCACGGCACCCTTGACGACCTGGCTACCAAGGCACAGAGGGAGATCAATCCCCACAAGTCACACCTGGGACAGATCAACTGTACCACCTGTCACAGTGGCCATACCCCTTCGCAGGCCTACTGCCTCAATTGCCACTCCTACACCATGCCGATCCCTGGTGCCGCAGCTGGGTCCGCTGCGCCGATAACGCCGCAGAAGGCCAAAAAACAGGCAAAAGAACTGTTTGAGACCGCTGACGTGGTGGTGATCGGTGCTGGTGCGGCAGGTATGACCGCAGCGATTACCGCCCATGATGCCGGAGCAAAAGTAATCCTGCTGGAAAAGCAGCCGATCACCGGCGGGAACAGCATGCTGGCTGCTGGCGGCATGAACGCTGCCGAAACCCCCTTCCAGAGTGCAAAAGGGGTTAAGGATTCCGTGGAACTGATGTACCAGGACACCATGAAGGGTGGCAAGAACATGAATGATCCGGCGCTGGTCCGGATTCTTGCACAGAACTCCGCTGGCTCGGTTGCCTGGCTAACCTCCCTGGGAGCCGATATCAGCGACGTAGGCCGCATGGGCGGCGCCAGTGTCAACCGGACACACCGCCCCGCCGGTGGGTATGCCGTGGGGGCACACATCGTCAATGTGCTGCGCCACAATGCGGCTGAGCGCAAGATCGATATCCGGGTCAACAGCAAGGTGGTTAAGATAACAGAGGATAGCAAAGGCCGGGTAACCGGCGTTCTGGTAGAGGGCAAACATAGCGGCCGGTATACGATCAAGGCCAAGGCTGTGGTGCTGACCGCCGGTGGTTTCTCCGCCAACCCGGAAAGAGTGGCCTTCTACCGCCCTGAATTCAAGGGGATGGCCACCTCAAACCAGCCTGGTGCAACCGGTGATGGCCTTGACCTGGGTGCCAAGGCCGGTGGCGAACTGAAGGATATGAAGGAGATCCAGATTCATCCAACCGTTGCAGCAGGCAGCCGGATCCTGATCACCGAGGCGGTGAGGGGTAACGGCGCCATCCTCGTCAATCACGAAGGCAAGCGCTTTGTGAACGAGCTGACCACCCGCGACAAGGCCTCCGAGCTCATCCTGAACCAAACCGGCAAATCAGCGTATCTGGTCTTTGATGAGGGGATCCGCAAGAGCCTGAAGCAGATTGACGGCTATTTCCACCTTGAACTGGTCAAGGAGGGTGCCACGATCAAGGAACTGGCCGCTGCGTTGAAGATACCGGCCGAGACGCTTGAGGCAACGATCGAGACCTACAACAAGGCGGTGGATACAAAGAACGATGCCGAATTCAAACGTCCGGACATGCCCCGTGCCCTGCGGACCGCCAAGTACTATGCCATTGAGGTCAAGCCGGGAGTCCACTACACCATGGGGGGGCTGAAGATCAACACCAATACCCAGGTTATGGCCAAGGACGGCATGCCGATTGCCGGGTTCTTTGCTGCCGGCGAGGTGACGGGCGGAGTGCATGGCGCCAACCGCCTGGGGGGAAACTCCATCTCTGAGACGATCACCTTTGGACGGATCGCGGGGAGCAATGCAGCCCAGTTGGTGAAATCAACAACCGGAAAGTAGCGTCCCGGCCAGGAGTAAAGCTGTCGCACTTTTGCACAGTTCGCGGCAATTGTTCCGGATCGTCTGACCTGCAAGCACATTCGTCAGGCCCTCACATCAAAAGGCCGCATCCGATTCGGGTGCGGCCTTGCGCTATCGGGTAGTTTTGGCTATAGTGGCGACTCCGGGCTTCCGGCGGAAACATATTTTCTCAGCCTACTTACCCGGGCACCAAGGGATTGCAATGCCCCATTTTCTCGACCTCGCCATCGGCACACTTACGATGCGCCCCTATGTCTTCGCCTTTTTCGGAGCATTTCTACTGGCATGCGTACCCCATATCGGCTGGCGGCGAACCGCCGCGTTCACGCTGGCCGGTTACATTATCGCCTTCGGCTCGGAGTGGCTCTCCATCAATACCGGTTTCCCGTATGGCTGGTACTATTACATCGATACTACCAGCAGCCACGAGCTATGGGTCGCCGGGGTACCGTTCTTCGACTCGCTTTCCTATGTTTTTCTATCCTACTGCAGCTACGCGACTGCGCTTTTTATCCTCTCGCCGCTCAAGGCGTGGCGATGGAACGTGACAACCCTGGAAACCCGCTCTATCCGGCGGTCGTTTGCGGCACTGCTGCTGGGATCGTTCCTGCAAACCTTTCTCGACATCGTGATCGATCCGGTGGCTCTGCAGGGACGGCGCTGGTTTCTGGGACAGATTTACGGCTATCGCGAGGCGGGGATTCATTTCGGCGTGCCGCTTTCCAACTATGGGGGGTGGTTGCTGACCAGCTTTTGCCTGATTGCCGCACTTCAGCTGATCGACGCACCCCGGCTCGACGACGCTCCGAAGGGGGCCGTCAATCTCCCGTTCCGTTCCCTGCTGGGGCCGGTTCTCTATCTTTCCGTACTGATATTCAATACCGGAATGATGCTGATAATCGGTGAGCGTTTCATGGCACTGAGCGCGGCATTGACCTTCACCCTGCCGATTCTGATGGTGCTCGTTCTGGCCCTGCGGCGGACCAATAGCTACAGCAAGGATGAGTTGGGAGGACACCTGCGGGATTATCCCTGGTCGCCAGCGGGACGTGCGTCACAAAAGGGGCAGTAACTGTTCCATAGCCACACTCAGGCGGTGTGCCGCGACACGGCTGTTGCGGGCCAGCCGGACCAGCTGCGGGATAATGCGGGGTTTGCGAAGGATTGTCAGCAGTACCCGGTGCGGGCGGATGCGCATGCGGTCATCACAGAATTCGTCCAGTGAGAAACCGAGTTCTTCGTCAACAGGGTCACTGACCGCCCGGACAGCCAGCAGCGGTATCCTGCTTTCAACGGCAATAATGGCGATGGCAGCACTTTCCATCTCCACCACCGGAGCAGGACTTCCGGCCGGCAGCATTCCGGCCAGCCGTGTTTTTGACATGATGACCGGTGTACTGGCAAACGTCCCACCGAATACCCGCGCTCCGGCCTGTCGCGCCACAAAGGTCGGACCGGTTGCGGAAAAAAGCACCGGCACCTCCTCAAGGCCATTCCCGGTAACAATTACCACTTGCTTCGCTACCACCACATCACCGGTCTGCAGTTCCGGATCAATCCCGCCGCAAAAACCGACCGAAATCAGCAGATCGGGACGCCCCTCCCTGATGACCGCTTCTGCCGCTCGGGCGGCATTGTCAAAACCCATGCCGGACTCCAGCAACATAACATCATGTCCACCGGTAGAGCTGTGAAATGCCTTGAGGTTGGCAAGCTTCAGTGCGACGCCTGGTTCCAGAGAGCGGTGTATCGCGCTAAATTCTTCCGGCATGGCCGTTATAACGGCAATCTTCATCGGTCGTTGCTCCTGCCTGACTGTACAATTTTAATGGCCTTAATTCAAAGCATAATATGAAATGCTGGACAAATTACAATTGCTATACTATATATACTTTTCAGTTTTTATGGAGAGATGTCCGAGCGGTTGAAGGAGCACGCCTGGAAAGCGTGTGTACGTTTATAGCGTACCGAGGGTTCGAATCCCTCTCTCTCCGCCATTTTTATTATTAAACGCACTGTAAGTGTTTGTTTTGCTGTTTGCAGGCGGAAATGATAGCCGGGCCTCGCGCAACGGCACGCCGTGAACTCCGCCAGGTCCGGAAGGAAGCAACGGCAGCGGCTCCTGCTGTGTGCCGCGGGTAAACCCGGCTATCATCTGCGCCTGCAAACCCTTATCCCTTCAAATTCCCCCTGAACCAAATGCTGCTCCCCGTCTCATCATGTGGAGAGTCAGACTACCTGCGAGGTTAGATCTCTTGTCCAACGGCACGCACTATGAAGTCCTGGCAAGGAAATACCGCCCCCAAAACTTTTCCGAACTGGCAGGCCAGGAACATGTCAGTCGCACGCTGCAAAACGCCATTGATTCAGGCCGGGTTGCTCACGCCTTCCTCTTTACCGGCGCCCGCGGTGTCGGCAAAACCAGCACCGCCCGCATCATGGCCAAGACCCTCAACTGCGAAAGAGGGGTCACGCACGAGCCCTGCAATGTCTGCCCGCAGTGCATCGAGATAACCAAAGGCACCTCAACCGATGTTTTCGAAATTGACGGAGCTTCCAATAACGGCGTCGACGATGTCCGCGACCTGCGCGACAACATCAAATACCTCCCTTCCCATAGCCGTTACCGGATCATCATCATCGACGAAGTCCATATGCTCTCCACCAACGCGTTCAATGCGCTGCTGAAGACGCTTGAAGAGCCGCCGGAGCATGTCAAATTCATTTTTGCCACGACCGAACCACACAAGCTGCCGGTGACAATTCTTTCCCGCTGCCAGCGCTTTGACTTCAAGCGGGTTACGCTGCCAAAAATTATCGCCCGACTGCGGGAGATTGCTGAAAAAGAGTCTGTGGTCGTCTCCGATACGTCGCTGGCGCTCATCGCCCGCAAAGGGGACGGCAGCATGCGTGATTCTCTGACCGCTTTCGATCAGGTGCTGGCATTCTGTGGCAACAGCGTCAGCGACGAAGATGTCGGGACACTGCTCGGAACCATCGACCGGCGACTGCTGGCGGAAATTTCGGCGGCGATCTTCGGAGGAGATGCCCAGGGCGTGCTGGCCGGAATCAAGCAGGTTGATCTGGTCGGATACAACATGCGCCAGTTCTGCCAGGAGTTGATTGAACATTTTCGGAATCTGCTCGTAATTCGCTCGGTCAAAAAGCCGGAAGAAATCCTTGACATGACAGCGGCAGAGCTTGATGAGCTGCAGAAACAGTCACATCACGTCAGCGCATTGGACATCCAACGTCGCTTGACGCTGTTTATAAAGGCTGAGACTGAAATGGCGTATGCCAGCTTCCCTCGCCTGATTGTGGAGATGGCGCTTTTAAAAGCTGCTCTTCTGGCCCCTCTGGTGCCAATTCAAGAACTGATTGAAAAAATAAAAGCGCTGGAAACGTCAGCGGTTCATACGCCGGTACTGCCATGGGAAGCAGCCAGAGTCGCCCCCGCGCCGCTGCCGCTGCATCCAGAGCAGCCGCGCAGCCCAGCCCCACCCCGCCAGCCGCAACCAACGGCTGTTGCCGCGCCGACCCCACACTCTGGCGGTGGACAGGCTGACTGGAGCCGTTTTGTCGCTTTTGTCAATGAAAAGGATCGCCAGCTTGGCTCTGTGCTTGAGCATGGTAGTCCGCTCAAGCAAGAAAGCGGCCTGATTGAAATAGGCTTTCCCGCCGGCAGTTACTATCTGACCGCCGCCCAGGACCCTGAATTTATTGCTGACGTAAAAACGCTGGCCTGTACCTTTGCAGGGACAGACACGACAATCCGGATAAAATCGATAGAAACCGGCTTCGCTGACGCACCCCTGTCATTGGCAGAAAAAAAAAAGAGTGATGCAGAACAGCATCTCGAAGAACTGAAGCACGAGGTAGAGAACCATCCGGTGGTCAAAGAGGCAGAGCGGGTATTTGGCTGCAGCATTACCGACGTGCGGGAATTCTAGCTGTTCTCGCCACTATTGAAGCAGAATCACGAAAACAATCAGGGGGAAAAGATGTCAAAGGGATTAGCAAATATCATGAAGCAGGCTCAGATGATTCAGCAGAAGATGGCCAAGTTACAGGAAGAGGCAAGCTTAAAAACAGCCATGGCAACATCGGGCGGCGGCGCCGTGACGATTACGGTGAACGGCAAAAATGAAATCATTTCACTGGAAATAAAAAAAGAGGCGGTTGACCCCAATGATGTTGAAATGCTGCAGGACCTTGTCATTACTGCCGCCAACGAGGCTTTGAAGAAAGTTCACGCCGAAATGGGAGATGAAATGTCCAAAATCACCGGCGGCATGAGCATCCCTGGACTTTTCTAACCATTTCATACTGTTGGAGCATTTATTGGCTTCTACAGAACTGATTGTATTTTAATTTGACTAAATGTTTTAGTTCGGCTAATAGTAGTTCGCGTATACAGTGTCGTAATCTACTGTATCGTTGCAGTCATAGATTCCTTATTTCAATGCTCCTCCGTGGTTTTCGGTCACAGTTTGACCCGTCCAGAGCGGGGGAGCTTCTTTTTTAACCACGCTATAATACTAAAAAAATGTTTTATTTGTGCCGGAATTTATGTTAACAAAATCATCCTCATTGATGCGATTGGTAGGAGAACTGAAGAAGTTGCCGGGGATTGGGGAACGAACCGCCCTCCGTCTCGCTTTTCATCTTCTTAAATCTCCGCGCAACTTGACAGCACTGGCAGAATCGCTCTGCGAGGTGCGAGACCGGGTACGCGCCTGTTCGACCTGTTTTGCCATTACGGAGAATGACCCGTGTTCCATCTGCTCCGGCAACCGGGATTCAAGCATCATCTGCGTAGTGGAAAACTCTCAGGATTTGATGGCTCTGGAACGGAGCAATGCCTATCAGGGCGTCTATCACGTACTGGAGGGGGCCATCTCGCCGCTGTCAGGTATCGGGCCGGCAAATCTGAGAATCACTGAGCTTATGGACCGCATCGGAACTGGTTCTGTTCACGAAGTGGTGATTGCCACAAATTTCACCGTTGAGGGGGAAGCGACGGCACTCTACCTGACCAGAGTACTGAAACCAACCGGTGTTAAGATCAGTCGTCTGGCACACGGCATCCCGCTCGGGAGCGATATTGAATTTGTAGATGCGGCCACCGTACAGTGGGCGCTGCAGGGAAGAAACGAATTATAACGACGCCCTATTCTCAAATCTGACGCTGTTATAAAAAGAGAACCGTCGCACAAACAAGATAGTTTACGTAACCCAAAAAAGAGGAGGCAGTACATGAGCAGAAAAATGGTAACCATCGACGGCAATACCGCCGCCGCCCACGTGGCCCACGCCACCAACGAGGTAATCGCCATCTATCCGATCACTCCGTCATCAGTGATGGGAGAGATCTCCGACGTCAAGAGCGCCGCAGGCGAGAAAAACATCTGGGGCACCGTACCGCTGGTGGCCGAACTGCAGTCCGAAGGAGGTGCCTCCGGCGCAGTCCACGGCGCCCTGCAATCCGGTGCCATGACCACCACTTTCACTTCCAGCCAGGGGCTGCTGCTGATGATCCCCAACATGTACAAGATCGCCGGCGAACTGACCTCCACCGTTTTTCACATTGCGGCCCGCGCCATCTCGGCCCAGGCGCTCTCGATCTTCGGCGACCACTCCGACGTCATGTCCTGCCGCGCCACCGGCTGGGCCATGCTCTGCTCCAACAACGTCCAGGAAGTCATGGACTTTGCCCTGATCTCCCAGGCTTCCACGCTGCGCGCTCGGCTCCCGTTCCTGCACTTCTTTGACGGCTTCCGCACCTCGCACGAAGTACAGAAGGTCGAGGAACTGACCTACGACGACATGCGCGCCATGATAAGCGACGAACTTGTCAACGCTCACCGCCTGCGCGGCCTTTCTCCGGACCGCCCTGTGATGCGCGGCACCGCCCAGAATCCTGACGTCTACTTCCAGGGGCGCGAAACGGTCAACCAGTACTATGCCCCATGCATTAAAATCGTACAGGAAGAAATGGATAAATTCGGCAAGCTCACCGGCCGCAAATACAAGCTGGTAGAATATTCCGGCGCAAAGGATGCCGAACGGATCGTTGTCATCATGGGTTCCGGAGGCGACACCGTCCAGGAAACCGTCAGCAACCTCGTTAAAAAAGGTGAGAAGGTCGGCGTCGTAAAAATCCATCTTTACCGTCCCTTCCCGCTCGACGCCTTCATCAAGGCTCTGCCCAAAACCGTCAAAAGCATCGCCGTCCTCGACCGCACCAAAGAGCCCGGCTCTCTGGGCGAGCCGCTCTACCTTGATGTGCGTACCGCCATCGGCGAAGCGATGGCCGACGGCAAATTCAGCTTCAAGGGATACCCAACCATCGTCGGCGGCCGTTACGGTCTCGGTTCCAAGGAATTCACCCCGGCCATGGCCAAATCCGTACTGGACAACCTCAAAAAGGCCAAACCTAAAAACCACTACGTCGTCGGCATTAAAGAAGACGTCACCGGTTGCAGCCTCGACTATAACCCCGACTATCGCAACGCGATGGACGGCACCTACGAAGCCATGTTTTATGGCCTCGGCTCCGACGGCACCGTCGGTGCCAACAAGAACACGATCAAGATTATCGGCGAAACCACCAAGAACTTCGCCCAGGCCTACTTCGTCTATGACTCCAAGAAAGCCGGCACCATCACCACCTCGCACCTGCGCTTCGGTAAAAAGGCGATCCACGCCCCTTACCTGATCGATCACGCCGACTTTATCGCCTGCCACAACTTCTCCTTTTTGGAGAAATACGACATGGTCTCCAAAGCCAAGCCGGGCGGCACCTTTCTGCTCTGCTCACCCTTCGAGCACGATGAAGTCTGGGACAAGATGCCCAAAGAGGTCCAGCAGCAGATCATCGACAAGAAACTCAAATTTTACGTCATCAACGCCATTAAACTGGGTGAAGAACTGGGGTTAGGCGCACGCATCAACGTCATCATGCAGACCGCCTTCTTCAAGATTTCCAACATCATCCCTCTGACCACCGCACTCAAAGAGATCAAGGGCGCCATTAAGAAGAGCTACGGAAAATCAGGCGACAAAGTCGTCGCCATGAACAACTCCGCTGTCGACGAAGCCCTCAAGAACATCTACGAGGTCAAAGTCCCGGCCAAGGCAACCAGCAAACTCAAGATGCCGCCGGCCGTCGCCAAGACCGCTCCTAAATTTGTCCAGGAAGTCACCGGCCGTATCATCGCCGGCTTCGGCGACGACCTGCCGGTATCCGCCATGCCGGCCGACGGAACCTTCCCGACCGCAACATCGCAGTACGAGAAACGCAACATCGCTGTCGACATCCCGGTCTGGGACGAAAAGCTTTGTATCCAGTGCGGTATCTGCTCCTTCGTCTGCCCGCACGCCACGATCCGCATGAAGGCATACGACGAAAAACTGCTCAAAAAAGCACCCAAGACGTTCAAGTCAACCGACTGCAAACTCCCCGAATTCAAAGGGATGAAATATACGATCCAGGTTGCTCCAGAGGATTGTACCGGTTGCGGCGCCTGCGTTCACAACTGCCCTGCCAAGAGCAAGGAAGACGCCAACCACAAGGCGATCAACATGCAGTTCCAGCCACCTCTGCGGGCTGAAGAAGCGATCAACTTTGACTTCTTCCTCTCACTGCCTGACATGGACGCGACCAAGCTCAAGCTTGACACCCTTCGCGGCAGCCAGCTGGTACGGCCGATCTTCGAATTCTCCGGCGCCTGCGCCGGTTGCGGAGAAACACCGTATCTGAAACTGCTGTCGCAGCTGTTCGGCGACCGGGCCATGATCGCCAACGCCACCGGCTGCACCTCGATCTACGGCGGCAACCTTCCCACCACACCATGGGCTCAGCGTGCCGACGGCCGTGGACCTGCCTGGTCCAACTCCCTGTTCGAAGACAACGCCGAATTCGGTTTCGGTATGCGTCTGGCTGTGGACAAGATGACCCAGTCAGCCCGTGAACTGGTAGCCGAGCTTACCAGCTGCAGTTGCAAATCCTGCAAACCGGTACTGCCGTTGATGAAGGAGATTCTGACCGCTGACCAGTCAGACCAGACCGGCATCGAGAAACAGCGTGAACGTGTTGCAACTCTGAAGAAAGCCCTCAAAGGGTGCAAGGAAAGGGCTGCAGTACAACTCCTGCCGCTGACCGATTATCTGGTTAAAAAATCGGTCTGGTGTGTCGGTGGAGACGGCTGGGCGTACGACATCGGTTACGGCGGCCTTGACCATGTCATCGCTTCCGGCAAGAACGTGAACATCCTGGTGCTGGACACCGAAGTGTACTCCAACACCGGCGGCCAGGCTTCAAAAGCCACCCCGATCGGTGCTGTGGCTCAATTTGCCGCAGGTGGAAAGATCATGGCCAAGAAAGATCTGGGCATGATGGCGATGGCCTACGGCTACGTATATGTCGCCAATGTTTCCCTAGCCAACCCGGCTCAGGTAGTCAAGGCGTTCATGGAGGCCGAAGCATATGACGGACCGTCGATCATTATCGCCTATGCCCACTGCATCGCCCACGGCATCAACATGACGACCGCCGTTGACGAGCAGAAGAAAGTGGTTTCCTCCGGTTACTGGCCGCTGTACCGCTACAATCCGGCGCTGGCAGCTGAAGGAAAGAACCCGCTCCAGCTGGACAGCAAGGCGCCAACCACGACCTTTGAAGACTTTGCTAACGGCGAGAACCGCT
>Ga0209125_1001301_pt1 | contig 24094 bp, 24 predicted proteins | sample BarGraIncub1131A_FD_184503 | JGI IMG/M metagenome (GOLD analysis project Ga0209125, IMG submission 184503) | Arctic peat soil microbial communities from Barrow, Alaska - Barrow Graham LP Incubations 11-31A (SPAdes) (version 2) | ecosystem: Environmental > Terrestrial > Soil > Wetlands > Peat... | reverse complement strand
CAGCGGCCGAAGGTGGGATTGATGATTGGGGTGAAGTCGTAACAAGGTAGCCGTAGGAGAACCTGCGGCTGGATCACCTCCTTTCTAGGGAGTAGATGCAAAGACTTCGGTCGATGCAACAAGAAGAATAATTAATTTTATTTTTCAAATATCTACTGTAATTACTCGTAACCTATTCTCTGTTTAATTTTGAGAGACTAATGATCTAAGAAATAAAATGAACAATTTAAAGCACTAAGTAGTGTTTTAAATTGTTCATTTTATTTTTTTAGAATTATTCTTATGATATTTTGTTATAATACTTATAAAATAGCTAAAATTTTAAAGGAGGAAAAAATGAATTTAATAGCAGCAGTTGATTTAAATTGGGGAATAGGGTACAATTCTGAATTGTTAGAAAAAATACCACAAGACATGAAGTTCTTCAAAGAAAAAACCCTGGGAAAAGTCATTGTAATGGGTAGGAATACTCTAGAATCACTGCCCAATAGGAAGCCGTTAAATCAAAGAATTAATATAGTACTTACCAAAAATAGAAACTATAACTGTGAAGGCGTAATTTTATGTTATTCTATAAAGGAACTTTTTATAGAACTTAAAAAATATAATGATGAAGACATATTCATAATAGGTGGAGAATCAATTTATGCTCAATTAATTTCACATTGTGATAGAGCGTACATAACTAAAATATACAAAGAGTACGTACATAACAAAATATTAGTAAATTTAGATATGGATCAAGGCTGGCAAAAGGTTTCAACTAGTGAAAAACTAGAATTTAAACATGATATATATTTTAACTTTAATACATATATCAAAAAACTATTATAAAAGTATAAAAAACAAACTTCCACTATTTTGTGAAAGTTTGTTTTTTTAGTATGAAAGAACTTAACATAAGTTAACTAGTAAGCAAAGGTTATTTTACCTATAATAGTAGATACTTTCTTTGAAGTTAACCACTTGTTTGTTACAGTGCTTTCAAAGAAAAACAAGGCTCCATTTGTTGGGTCAGTTCCTTTTAAAGCTTCATAGGCGGCCTTAGTTGCAGCGCTACTTGGTGCTTTATTAATCATGCCATTCATTACTGGAGTGAATTGATAATAGCCAGCACTTACTTGGTTTATTACTCCGCTAATACTATTAGGCCACTGTGAACTTTGAACTCTATTCACTACTACAGCTCCTACAGAAAGCATACCATCATAGCTTTCGCCACCGGCTTCTGCATTTATAAGTCTAGCTAATAATTTAACGTCGCTATTGGAATAAGAAATAGCTTTAACGGTACTCACTGGGGTAGCCTTTACGTTTGTTGATGCGGCTTTTACGTTTGTTGATGAAGCTTCAACATATGGAATTTTAACGACATCACCGGGGTAAATAGTATCACTCAACTTATCATTTGTAGCTATTAACTTATCCATAGGTATATTATATTTTTTAGCTATTAAATATATGGTGTCACCACTAACTACTTTATAAGTATTAGTTGGAACATTTAATGCTTGTCCACAATATATAGTGTCCTTTGATAATCCATTGTTTTTCATTAAATAATTAGTAGTTGTGTTATAAGCTTTGCTTATTTCACTTAACGTATCACCAGATTTAACTTTATATGAAGCAGCATATACAGAGCTGCTACTTACTAAAGCTAAGGTTAACGCTAACAGAGTAGTTTTTAAATTTAATTTAATAATAACGAGTCCTCCTTTATAAGCCTGCGAGGTTAGTTGACGGATTCGGGTTAAAGGCACCCTACTCTAAATAAGAGATTCACCCCATAAGATATCCCCCGTTCTCCATTAAGGAGATTCGGCAATGTAATATCTATATTATAACATAAATCGACAAATTAATCTATGCTAAAAAATAGTGATATTGTAAATATAAGGATAGATATTTTAAATGAAATTTAAGTAATATATATTTTTTGTATTATTGGAAATACTATAAATACAACTAGTTAAGTCACAATATTTCATTTATTCTAATTGAAATTAACTGGAGGCGTTATTTTGGAAAATGATAGTAATAGAGAAGTTAGAAAAGAAAAACAAAAGGACGGAGAAAAAACTTTTATAAGTGAAGTTCAGGAATTTAAAAAACCTGAAGATTATGAAGATGCCTTTAAAAAATATTATCCTGAGCAAAAATAAAGAAGAATCAAGCTCTAATTTGGAGCTTGATTCTTCTTTACTTTTACCTAAGCTGAGTATTATAACCAAGTAAATCTGGTTAATCTTATTATAGTGTTATAATTAGTAGTTTATAAAATTACGCTTAATTACTGGGTTAGTTATAATAAATTTATGAAGAGAGTATCCCAAAAGTGAATTAAGCAATGAAGTAGGAAGCACTATAGATACAAATAGTATTAAAAATGGTGCTGGCAAACCAAATAGAATAAGAGCTGAACCTAGAAAGATGCTCCCACTTATTATAGTTCCTATAAAATAAATACTTGTTAATTTAAGTGGAGAATTAGTATTAGACTTTTTATATATAACATATACAATCATTGAGGTTATTATCTTATCTATTATATTAGGCAATTGCCCTCCAGGAAATGAGGTTGATAAGGCACATAAAACGCCAGCCACTATTCCTGTAATAAATGTAATCTTAAAATCCTTGGTTAAGATTATGGACAAAATCATAAACACCAATAAGAAATCTGGCTTTATTCCGAGTAAAATACTTGGCGTAATTTGATGCAATATAAGACCTATTGCAAGGAATAGAGAAGTTATTATTATTTTATTTGTTTTCATTAAAATTAGCTCCTTTTCAAAATAATTTAGATTTATTGGTTTTGTTATTATCTTAAAAGCAAGTATCTTTCAGCACATCAAATTAAACACCACCTTTCAATTAATTGCTTAAAATAAAAAAACCTTCGCCCTGTATTAGGGCGAAGGATATTCGCTGTACCACCTAAATTATGTTACAAAAAAATAACATATCTTATTTTTCAAGCACTAAAATGCTCTAGCCCTTTTAACAGTGGGCATCCGGTAACTACTACTCTCAAAATTTGATTTCGGGTTACTTCTTGCAGGTCCATTCACTAAAGTTATCAATACTGAGATCGCACTATCCTCAGTTCTCTGAAAATGCATTGCTTTAACTACTCTTCCTGTTCTACGAATTTATAATATAAGAATAATTGTAACATTAAAATAATTAAATGTAAATACTATTTTATTCTATATTTATTCTATATTTATTAATAATGTCTATTAAACTATTCATTCTCTCATGAATATCTGGCTGTATGTTATCACGTCTATAGTGAAAATCATTTGAATCTAATAAGTAACTATGGGTTATCCCAAATAGTTTTTTATTTTCTTTTATTCCTTTTGTAAGCATTTTTGAAAGCTTTTCAATACTAAAGTATTCTAATCGCAATTCTTCATTTTCATTTTCTGCGTAAACAGGTAAAGAAGTTAAGGTGTTTTTGGTTACCCTATATTCAGGCCTATAAATGTTATGAGATTCGTACCTTATGGTAGTTAACTCTGCTAATATTTTTTCAGTATTATCATCAATTGAAAAATATCCCCCTCGAAAAGCTTCAATAGGTTCAATTCCTAATTTTGAAATATATTCGTAGCAGTGCTTTATTATAAGTTTTTGTTCATCATAAGAATACTTAGCTATTAAATCTTCATCTTTTTCTATGAAGGGGCAATGCCTTTCTATAGATTCTGGTAAATTATTCGGATGAATATGAAGGCCGAATATAATCTTGTAATTTCTTTTTATCTTTTCTATTAGATTTAACTCATTCATCTTTTCGGCAAAAAACGGAGTAATAAATAACAGCGTATATATATTGTTTTCAGAATTTAATTTCAATAGTCTTTCTAAGTTCAATACATTGTTTTTTAAGTTCTTATCAAAATTATATCCTTCACAATCTATAGTTAAAATAAAATTAAAATTCTTTTTATTAATGTATTTTTCTAATAAATATTTCATTAATCGACACAACCTCCTAATATAGCATTGCTAATTTACAATTTGCATTGTATAATATAATTGTAGCAAGTAACAACTTAATTATACATTGAAAATTGTTACTTGTCAAAAGTTACTAACAACCAGCGTTACACTACATCGCAATACAATTAAAAGATAAATATACTCAAGTTTTTATGCATTTCAAAAAAATCTTTTTTATTATATCTAATTTTCAAATAGAAGAAAATTAAAACTAATTAACACAATGATGTTATGAATTTATAATTATTATGTACGCCAATAGAATATTAGGAGGATGATATAATGAAATCAATAGGTTTCCCAAGAATGCACAAAGAAATAAATGAGAGAAGAGATTTTTTGCCATCTTTTTTTAATATGCTTAAAAATGAAAAGGGACATATATTTCTTGAAGAAGGATATGGCTTAGCTTTAGGTTATACAAAAGAAGATTATTTAAATAGTAATAAGAAAATACAATTTGTAACTAAAAAAGAATGCTATGAAAAAGATTTAGTCGTTGTTTTAAGGTCACCAGAATTTGAGGAAATTGATTACATGAAAAAAGGAAGTACATTACTTAGTATGCTTCATTATGCAACTAGGGCCACTAGAGTAGAAAAACTTAAAGAGAAAGGTATATTTGCTGTTTCAATGGATTCTATTAGAAATGACTTTCTTGAAAGAATGGTTGTAAATTATGAAGGAACTTCAGAAAATGGAATTAATGTAGCATTTACTGAGCTGGCTAAAAATTATGAAACTAATTGTACTGAAGAAATAAAACCTATAATTGTGAGTATAATGGGAATGGGACGAGTTGGTTTAACCGCAGCAAGAATGGCAGGAAAATATGGGAATAATAAAGTGACTGAAGATATACTTAAAGAGAAAACTAGAGGGGTAATCGTTAAGCTACTACCTAGAAATATAACCGATGATAAAAAACAGATGATTAAACTCCTAAAAAAGACAGATATTTTAGTAGATGCAACTACTAGAGGTGATGCAACTAAATATATTGTAAGTAACGAATTATTAGGGTATCTAAAGGGTCATTCTATAATTTTAGATTTAACAGCAGATCCATATCTAACCGGATCTAATTTTGTTCAGATAAAGGCAATAGAAGGTATACCCCATGGAACACTAGATAAAAATGTTGTTTACCCAGGTGATGAGGAGTATAGTGCTATACCAAAGTGTTTGGAATCACACAATCAAAGAACAGTAGTAAGCTGTAATGCTTGGCCGGGAGTTAAACCAAAGGCTTGCATGGATTTATACGGGAAACAGCTTATATATATTGTACAAAATCTTATAGGATATTCTGCTGAAAATTTTGATTTATATAATAGTGATTATTTTAATAGGGCAATATACCGAGGAACCATTGAATGTTTTGAAAAAATTACAGATAATTATGGCAATGAAATGGTAAATGTGGTAATATAATATATAATAGTGTTTTTGAACAAGCCTTATGTTAAAAAATGAAAGAATACAAGTACAAACATCAGGTTATTAGAAAAAATTCTAATAACTTGATGTTTTTTAATGGAAAAAAATAAATTTTACATTTAATATCATTAGTGTGTAATGGAACGAAGGGGGGATAATATTTATGTTAGGTACAATTGTAAACTCATTATCAATATTAGTTGGGGGACTAGTAGGTTCACTATTTAAGAATAAAATTTCTAATGCATACAATGAGACTATTATGAAAGCTCTAGGGCTATCAATAATTCTTATTGGACTAAAAAGTGCACTTCAGGTAAATAACATATTGTTATTAATTATTTGTATTACATTAGGAACCCTACTTGGTGAAATAATCAATATTGAAAAAGGAATAGAAAATATTGGTGCTTGGCTGGAGGGTAAATTTTCAAAGCAAAATGGCTTAGCTAATGGATTTGTAACAGCTAGTTTAATATTTTGCGTTGGTGCAATGGCTATAATGGGCTCCCTCGAGAGCGGTCTTTCTAAAAATTATAGTATACTATATGCTAAATCACTACTAGATGGTATATTCGCAATTATTTTTTCATCTACTTTAGGTATAGGCGTATGTTTTTCGGCTATTTCAGTTTTTATATATCAAGGTATTATAACTTTAACAGCTTCTCTTATTAAACAATTTTTAGTAGCTTCTGTAGTAAATGAAATGTCTGCTATAGGTGGATTACTTATTGTAGCAATTGGAGCAAACATGCTGGATATTAAAAGAATAAAAGTAGGGAACATGCTTCCAGCTATTTTCATGCCTCTTTTATATTATATATTTAAATCAATTATCGTTTTAATAAATATTAAAATTTTAAAGTAGGCTATCATCCTTTATATACTATAAAGGATGATAGCTTTTGTTTTAGTTAAATTCCTTCTATCCCTCAAGGAAAAATTCATCTTCATCACTATATAAAATCTCCTTTTTGCCAAGTAAGCTTAAAACTAGGCCAGTAAGTTGTCCACATATAAAAGCTACACCTACAGTAACAAATATTCCGAGTAGCTGAATTTCAGCATTTCCAGTAATAAATATTGCTACTACGCCTCCAAGAATTCCAGGCATTCCATGTAAATTGTTAATTCCACAGGTATCAGTTCCCTTTATAAATTTTTGTACCTTAGAACCAATAATGCTGTAGCCAACTACACTGAGTGCTCCGGCAGCTATTCCTATAAGCATAGCATATCCAGGGGTTGTCATATCACATGTAGATCCAATGGCTACTCCACCAGCAAGGGCAGCATTGGCAATATCTTCTATCTCTAGTTTACCTCTGATTATCTTTGAAAATATGTATGTTGCTAGTGTTGCACCGCATAGGGCAAAAATAGTGTTTATTGCAGTTAATACAACTCTTTCTGGAGCTACTAGGGCACTTGTAAAGGAGGGCCAGAAAAGCCATAATATCATACTTCCAAGTAGACAAAACTGATTAGAGCTTGGATTGTTTTCACAAACAACATCATCTTTAAATTTAGATAAGGTATTTGTTACAACTCCGAGTCCAAAGTAGGCACCAAAAGCATGTATAACAATTGACCCACCAGTATCAAGGAAGCCTTTAAACATACCACTTTCAAGTATAAGCCATTCATTAAATATGTAAGCTGGTACGAACAATAATCCCATTATAATATATTGATCCATTTTAAGACGCCCAAGAGGAGCACCAATTGCTATAAGCAAACTTGCTGCGGCGAATTCTGCAAATAACAGTGTATCAATGCTTATAGTTGACATAGTGAAACCTTCTCCACCAAAACTTTTTATAATCATATACATTGGGATAGCTATACTTACTGCAAGAAATGTAGCAGTGATTGAAGTATAACCGTGATTTCTTATGAAAACCATAAGGAAACCAAAACCAACAAGTAACATTGCTAAAATATGAATTGAACGTTCATATTTTAATGTATCAAAAATCGTACTATTTTGTATGGTTGTTTGATGCACTGTGCTACTTTCAGCATTGATTGCTGAAATACTAGTTGATACGTTGTGATTTATGCTAGGAATTAAAATAAGTGCAGCACCTATAAAAAACAGTAATAAAAATATTAGTAATCCTTTGTTTACTCCTGGTTTAGGAGCGTTTTTCGTTTTTTTATTTGCAGATAATTTAATCATTAGTTTACCCCCATTAAGTATAGTTTAATTAAGCTATAAAAATATTTATATATTTTAATCTCAAAAATAGAGACAAAAATGTCACTACTGTGACACTTTTGTCTCACTGATGTATAATAACATTTTTCGCCTTATAAGAAAAGTATGGTTTGGACTCATAATCGAGTGAAAACGTTTAAACATTGTCGATTAAGGTGATAAGCGACTATATTCATACAATTGTTAAATTTATATCTTTTGCTGTTTTCTATGAAAGCAAACCGACCTAAAAATAAGTTAAAAAGTTTAAAAATATGAAATATAATTATTATACAAATACAAGACTTAAAGAGGTATAATATTAGAAGTATTATTATTTAATTAGACTTTAATGTAGAGGAGAGAAAAAATATGAGTTATATGGCTTTAAACAGTAGATATGATAAAATGATTTATAATAGATGTGGAAACAGTGGACTTAAATTACCTGCTATTTCACTGGGACTTTGGCATAATTTCGGGGATAACGACTCTTTTGAGAATAGTCGTCTTTTAGTTCAAAAGGCATTTGATTTAGGTATAACACATTTTGACTTAGCTAATAATTATGGTCCTCCAGAGGGGTCAGCTGAAGAGAATTTAGGCAGAATACTAAAAATGGATCTTGCACCGTATAGAGATGAGATGGTAATCTCTACAAAAGCAGGCTATTATATGTGGCCAGGCCCTTATGGTGACTGGGGATCTAAAAAATATTTAACTGCTAGTCTTGATAAGAGTTTACATCGCATGGGACTTGATTATGTGGATGTATTTTACCACCATAGACCAGATCCAAATACACCACTTGAAGAAACAATGAATACACTAGATTTAATGGTTAGACAAGGAAAGGCATTATATATTGGCTTATCTAATTATAAAGCTGAAGATACACAAATGGCCGTAAGTATATTAAAAAAACTAGGAACTCCTTTTGTAATAAGTCAAGTATCCTATTCATTACTTAATAGATGGATTGAAGAAAAACTTCAACAAGTACTAGTTGATGAAGGTATAGGCACCATTGCATTTATTCCATTAGCACAGGGATTACTTACAAATAAATATTTGAAAGGCATACCTGTAGACTCTAGAGCAGCTGGAACTTCTAAATTCCTTAGTTCAAAGGACATTACAGAAGAAAAGCTAAAAAAAATATATACTCTTAATGAAATAGCAAAAGAGAGGGGACAAAGTTTAGCTCAAATGGGTTTAGCATGGGTATTAAGAGAAGGGAAAGTTACCTCTGCGCTTATAGGTGCTAGTAAAGTAAGTCAGCTTGAAGAAAATGTTGCAGCCCTTGATAATTTAGAATTTACAATAGAAGAACTTAAGAAAATAGAAGAGGCGTTAATATAAAGAAAAGAATCCAAGAATATTTAAATTCTTGGATTCTTTTCTTATGTTATAATATTTTATTTGAATTCTAAAGTACTATTATCAAGCCAAGTCCATTCAGGTTTAAAAACTTTTACATCATCTAAAAGTTGGAATAATGCCAAATCAGCTAGTTTTGCTTCTAACATTATATCTAAGTCAACCCCTAGTGGAATACACTTTTCAATAAACTCAATGAAGGCTGCTGGATCAATGTAATCAGCATGCTTCTTATCTTTTTCTCCAGTTTTTGGGCTTGAAAAATGTATTTTCACTGGTAGAAGTTCATTTTCCCAAGTGGAAAATATATCTTTTAACATTGGTTCTAGTTCATCGCCACCGTTGTTACAGTTATGATGATGTACATCAAGTACCATAGGTACATTTATTTCTTTGCATATGTTTAATACTTCTTTTGTAGTAAAGCTTTTATCATCATTTTCAAATACTAATAATTTTGTTATTTCTTTTGGTAAGTTATTATAATTCTTGAAGAATCTTTCTGTAGCAGCTAGCTTCCCGCCTTCTTTACCTCCAATGTGCAATATCATTTTTCCTAAAGGGTAACTAAGATCCTGAAAAAGATTTGCATGGAACATAAGACTCTTTTCAGTAGCCTTTATTACTTCTTCCTTAGAACTATTTATAACATTAGATTCATCTGGATGCATATCAACTCTTAAATTATTATTGTTTATATAATTTCCAAGCCAATCAAAATCCATTTTTAAAATTCTTCTGAATTCCCAATCTGTAACTTCAGGATGAGTTGCTAAAGGAATTAGTGCAGAAGTTATTCTATAAAAGTGAACATCATTTTTTACAGTGTATTCTAGTATTTTATACAAATCATTGACGTTTGATACCGCTACCTTTTGTAGTTTTTCAAGTTTATCTCTATCCGTCGATTGTTTAGTATATGTAGAAAAAGTTACTGTGCTAGCAGAAGTTATTTTTGCTGCCTTTAAAGCAGTAGCCACGTAGCCTAATCTTATTTGCATAATATCACTCCTCATATAATATAGTTATACCAATAAATATAAAATCATCACCTGCGCAGCTGATTTTTATTTTCAAAGCTGCAATATTAACGACTTCAGAAGGAGCAATATACTCCAACTGAAGTTTTATCTTTGTTAGAGTATATCTCTCTCACTCATGGAAGATAAGGGGGAACTCCTTCTGAAATGTCGTTAAAACATTTCTACTAACTGATATTCTTTAATATATTCTAATTATTGCTCAATCATATGGAAATCCATTCTGGAAATCATAATATCCTTTAATAAGTATATTTTATATAATACTACCATAATGAAACTAACTTATAAATATTGTACAAAATATTTTAAGTCAGGTTATAAAATTTACTGATAAAATAGTCGCCTATAAATTCCATATTATAAAAGCTATAACAATATTTAAGATGTTTCTTAAAAACATCTTATTAAATAAATATAAAATTTGAATAGATGTTAGAATAAACCCTTGTTTAATCATATCACATAACTATAGTGTGTGTAAAATAATATACTAATAATCAAATAAATATTTGCATATTTTCAAGAGATTCATTACACAAACATGAAAAATACGAATATAAAAGCCTTTATTTCTATAAAATTTCTAAATTATAGCTTTTTCTGTGAAAATAATATAATATTAGTGGAGTAGTTAAAATTATTAGTGGAGGTATATATATGGCAGATATTAAATATGAAATAAAGGAAACACTAGGAGAACTGTCAGAATCCAACAAAACATGGAGAAAAGAATTAAATCTTATAAGTTGGAATGATAAGGAAGCAAAGTACGATATTAGAGATTGGTCTCCGGAACATGAAAAAATGGGAAAAGGGGTTACCTTATCTAAAGAAGAACTTATAAAACTTAAAACGTTGCTTAATGAGATGAATCTATAATAAGTATATAAGGTACTTGAAGGGGATGTCACAAAATAGAAATTAATTTCTATTTTGTGACTTTCCCTTTTTATATAATGAATTTTAGTAGCTCATCTGTTAATAGGAGCCATAAGAAAAAGTATGTTTAAAAAATAACATACTTTTTCTTAATTAGGAATTAATAAGAATATAAAGCATTAGTAATTGTATCTGTTTAATTAACGGTATGTAAAGGATTGCAATAGTTTCGATATGTTAATGAATAGAATAAAATGTTAAAATTTATAAAAAACTGTTTACAAGCGTTAAAAGATTGTGATATAATTAACACATAACAAGGAATTAAAATTTAAAAATGAAAAAAACATTATAAAAAAATATTATAAATTAATCAATAAAATATCATTATGTAAAGTTGACCATTAATGTGATCTATTATTATGAAAGAGGTGTAGTATATGAAAGTAACAAACGTAGAAGAATTAATGATTAAAATAAAAGAAGTTAGAAGTGCTCAAAAGAAATTTTCTACTTTTACTCAAGAACAGGTAGATGAAATATTTAGACAAGCGGCAATGGCTGCAAATAATTCGAGAATTGATCTAGCTAAGATGGCAGTGGAAGAAACAGGTATGGGAGTTGTAGAAGATAAGGTTATAAAAAATCATTTTGCTTCAGAATATATATATAATCAATATAAAGATGAAAAAACCTGTGGAATTATAGATGTTGATAAATCCTTTGGCATTACAAAGATTGCAGAACCAATAGGAGTTGTAGCAGCAATTGTGCCAACTACAAATCCAACATCTACAGCAATATTTAAAGCTCTTATATCACTAAAAACTAGGAATGGTATTATTTTTTCCCCACATCCAAGAAGTAAAAAGTCTACCATTGCAGCAGCTAAAATAATACTAGATGCAGCAGTTAAAGCAGGCGCACCAAAAGGAATAATAGCTTGGATAGATGAGCCATCAGTAGAGCTTTCCCAGGTTGTTATGAGAGAATCAGATATAATACTTGCAACAGGTGGACCAGGAATGGTTAAAGCAGCTTATTCTTCAGGAAAACCAGCTATCGGAGTTGGCGCTGGAAATACACCGGCAATTATTGATGAGACAGCTGAAATTAAAATGGCTGTAAACTCAATTCTACTTTCTAAGAGTTTTGATAATGGAGTAATCTGTGCTTCAGAACAATCAGTATTAGTTATGGAAGAAATATATGACGAAGTTAGGAAAGAGTTTTCTGAAAGAGGAGCTTATATTCTGAAAAAAGAGGAAATAGACAAAGTAAGAAAAGTAATATTAACTAACGGATCATTAAATCCAAATATAGTAGGTCAATCTGCTTATAAAATAGCAGAAATGGCAGGAGTGAAAGTACCTGAAGAAACAAAGATTATTATAGGTGAAGTTGAATCTGTAGAACTTGAAGAAGCATTTTCACATGAAAAATTATCTCCAGTACTAGCCATGTATAAGGTTAAAACTTTTGATGAAGCACTAACAAAGGCGGAAAGGCTTGTTGAACTTGGAGGCTTTGGTCACACATCATCATTGTATACTCACAGAACTAAGTCTGCAGATAGAATAGCTAAGTTTGGCGCAACAATGAAAACAGGAAGAGTAATAGTAAACATGCCAGCAGCTCAAGGCGCTATAGGTGATTTATACAACTTTAAACTAGCTCCTTCATTAACACTAGGTTGTGGGTCATGGGGTGGAAACTCTGTGTCTGAGAACGTAGGAGTTAAACATTTAATGAATGTAAAGAGTGTGGCTGAGAGGAGAGAAAATATGCTTTGGTTTAGAGTTCCAGAAAAAGTTTATTTTAAATATGGTAGTCTAGGAGTAGCTTTAAAAGAATTAAAGGATATGAACAAGAAAAAAGCATTTATAGTAACTGATAAGATTCTTTATGACCTAGGATACGTAGATAAAGTTACTCGTGTTTTAGAAGAGATTGGAGTAGAATTTAAGATATTCTATGACGTAGAACCAGACCCAACTCTTGCTATAGCAAAAAAAGGTGCTAGTGAAATGGAAATATTCAAGCCAGATACAATTATAGCACTTGGTGGTGGATCACCAATGGATGCCGCTAAAATCATGTGGGTAATGTATGAACATCCAGAGGTAAGATTTGAAGATTTAGCTATGAGATTTATGGATATTAGAAAGAGAGTTTATCCATTCCCTAAAATGGGCGAAAAAGCTATGATGGTTTCAATACCAACTTCAGCAGGTACAGGTTCTGAGGTAACTCCATTTGCAGTAATTACTGATGAAAAGACGGGAGTTAAATATCCATTAGCTGATTATGAGTTAACTCCAGATATGGCTATAGTAGATGCAGAACTCATGATGAATATGCCAAAGAGTTTAACAGCAGCTTCAGGTATAGATGCTTTAACTCATGCTATAGAAGCTTATGTGTCAGTACTTGCATCAGAATTTACTAACGGCATGGCTCTAGAATCAATGAGATTAATATTTAAATATTTACCACAAGCTTACAATGAGGGTACAACTAATATAAAGGCAAGAGAGAAAATGGCTCATGCTTCCACAATGGCTGGTATGGCGTTTGCGAATTCTTTCCTTGGAGTTTGTCATTCAATGGCACACAAATTAGGCGCAGAGCATCATGTACCACACGGCGTGGCAAACGCAATATTAATCAATGAAGTTATAAGATTTAATGCAGTAGATAACCCAATAAAACAAGCAGCTTTCCCACAATATAAATACCCAAATGCTAAATGGAGATATACAAGAATTGCTGACTATTTACAATTAGGTGGAAACACAGCAGATGAAAAGATAGAATTATTAATTAAAGCTATTGATGACTTAAAAGCTAAGGTTAACATTCCTATGACAATAAGTGAAGCAGGAGTATCTAAAGTAAAATTCTATGCTACCTTAGACCATATGAGTGAGCAGGCTTTTGATGACCAATGTACAGGTGCTAATCCAAGATATCCATTAATAAGCGAACTTAAGCAAATGTATATAAATGTCTTCGAAAAATAAATTTACTAATTTGATAAACTCTAAAAGTCATTCTTTAGAAGTTTGTTCAACTTATATACAGAAAAGCAGCACTGCATGAAAATGCACTGCTGCTTTTTGAATTATCTAGTGTTTTTCAGTGGGAGCCCAATGGTTATTTTTGTTCCCACTTCTGGTCTACTTTCAACTGAAATTGAGCCATTATGCTTACCAATAATCCATTTTGCAATAGATAAGCCAAGACCTGTTCCACCACTTTCTTTTGCTCTTGATTTATCACATCTATAAAATCTATTGAAGATGTATGGAAGATCTTCTTTTGTGATGCCTATTCCTGTATCTATAATTTCAAGAATTAAATTTTTCTTTCTAATATAACTATTTAGCATAATACTTCCACCCTTAGGGGTATATTTTATGCTATTGTCAATAAAAACTCTTAATGCTTGTTTAAGCAATTTTTTATCTGCATAAATTAAAGCTTGTTGGTTTACCTCAGATTTAATTTCATGTGAAGTATCAATTAGTTTTGTTTCTTTTATAATCTCATCAACTAATTCATTAATATAAAAACTTATCTTTTCAATTTTTTGAGTGTTTTTATCACTTCTTGCGAGAAATAAAAGCTTTTCTACTAATTGTTGCATATCTAAAGCCTCGCTTTTGATAGCGGTTATAGATTCCTCTAATACTTCTTTATCATCTTTTCCCCAGCGGTATAGCATATTTGCATAGCCTTGAATTACAGCTATTGGGGTTCGAAGTTCATGAGAAGCATCTGATACGAACTGGTTTTGTTGTTCATAGGCGGTTTGAATACCATCTAGCATTTTATTAATAGTTTCAGCTAAATCTTTTAGTTCATCCTTAGAAATACTAACATTTAATCTAGTTTCTAAGGCATTAATTGAAATAGCCTTTGTGGTTTTTGTCATATCTTTAATGGGTAAAAGCATTTTTTTACTGGTTTTGGAGCCAAAACCTAATGTGACAATTAAAGATAATATGTTTAAGAAAAAAATAATTAGAGTAAAAATACCCCAATATTCATTTTCCCTATTGAGGTTTTTAGAAAATTGAAGGAAAAAGATTTTATTATTGTTGGCCAGTTTAGTGGTAACAAAAACAAATTGTTGGCTTATTTCATTAATAACAGGAGAAGGTGAGATTTCTTTATGAAAAGATACCTTTGTTTTATCTTTTTCAGTAGAATAAACAAGATTTTCACTTTCATCAAAAATACTAAATGTTACATATTCTATATTAGAAAAAATCTTCACATTAAAATTTTGAATATCTTTGTCTAATTTAGCATAATTACTAGCTACTGCACTGTATTTAGTGAGTTCACCATTGACTTCATTTAGCAGAAAAAATCTAAAGCCTATAATTAAACCAACACTTAACAGGAATAGTGTAGTAGAAAAAATGAGCGTATATACTGCAGTCATTTTAAAACTGATTGAAAATCTTAAGCCTTTATGAATTCTGTAAGTTAGCTTTTTTAATAACTTTGGCAAGAAAATCAGTATTATTTTCGTTGTCTTAAATAAAAATCGCAAGTATTGCCATATAAACCTAAAGATAAATTTTGAATTATTCATCTTTTAAAAGATATCCCACCCCTCGTACAGTATAAATAAACTTCTTGTTAAATTTATCATCTATTTTACTTCTTAAATATCTAATGTATACATCTACCACATTAGTATCACCCATATATTCATATCCCCATACAATATCTATAATCTTATTTCTTGTAAGAACAATATTTTTATTTTCAATTAAGTATTTAAGTAAATCAAATTCCGTTTTAGTTAATTCTATAGCGTTGTTTTTAAAAGTAACCATATGTCCATCTAAGTCTATTGTCAAATCTCCAATAGATAATATATTAGTGATTTCCTTAAATACAGGTGCCTTTTTTAATGCTGTTCTTATTCTTGCTAGTAATTCTTCAATAGCGAAAGGCTTAGTCATATAGTCATCGGCACCTATGTCAAGACCCATAACTTTATCCATTATCTCATCTTTCGCAGTAAGCATTATAATTGGAACTGCTGACACTTGCCTTAGTCTTCTTAATACTTCTAGACCGTTTAATGAAGGTAACATAACATCTAGAATTATTATATCAAAAATTTCATTAATGGCTTTATCTAAACCCTCACGTCCGTCATGACATTGCTCAACGCTATATCCCTCATAGGTTAATTCTAACTCAAGAAATCGTGCTATTTTTATTTCATCCTCAATTATTAAAATCTTTTGTCCACTCATATATACACTAACCCCCAAAATATATTATATTAACTACCCAACTTTCGCACATAATTTTTCTTATGTGCGAAAGTTGGGTTATTAACGATACTTTTATTATATATTATTTTTTATGTAATTGGGGACAATTGCTTTATATTTTAAATTTTACTATTGTAAAAAAACAACCTACATATATAAAATGTAGGTTACTAGGGTGTTATTCAGTTTTCATTTCCTCTGAAATTTTTGTAGTTACTTTATTAACAGCCACTGATAATTTATCAAAAATCTTGTTTACTTCTGAATCTTCACTATTTTTCTTTTGAATTCTTATTTTATGGTTAGTGACTAAAGCCAATATTAATGCTGTGATTGCAATGGGTGGAACTACTATAGTTACTATAACGGCTAGTGTTACACAGATATTTAATACCACAGTATCATCTTTTTTAACTATTAATTTTGTTTCGTTACCTTTTTTAATAAGTTTTTTTACTCTCTTAAAGAATTTATTTTCACTGCAAGGGGTCTCGTCAGGCTTAATTTTGTTTTGCTTTTCAAGATATACTAACGCCTCAATAAGATTTCCGCCACTTTGCTCTAGTGCGTTTTTAGCATCCTCATAACTTACATTAGCTCTCTTTCTTAACTCATCGATTTGTTCTAAATTTATTGACATTTAAATTCCTCCTAATTTTTATTTGGGGTTGGTAAGAATTATTTGTTTTCTATGTTTTTATTATAAGATGCAGGGATTAAAGATTTATTAGTAGAAGATTAGAATTAGGTTAGAAATTCAAATTCACAACTCTAATCAATACAAACAAAAGAAAATAGTTCTTATTAAGATTTTGAATCTTATACAGAACTATTTTCATATTTTTTGTTGAATGAAAAGTTATTAATTTTAACCTGTAACTATCCATTCTTAACTGGCAAATCTCCACTAAATCTAAAGCAGTTTTTAATATGATCATTTATTATGCCAGTAGCTTGAAGATGAGCATAGGTTATGGTTGAACCTAAGAATTTAAAACCACGTTTTTTTAAATCCTTGCTAACAATGTTTGATAATTCAGAGGTGGCAGGCACATTTTCAATACAATCCCAATGGTTTATTATAGGACTATTGTTTACAAAAGCCCATATGTAAGCATCAAAGCTACCAAATTCCTCTTGAATTTTAATAAACATCACAGCATTATTTATGGACGCTACTATTTTTAGCTTGTTTCTTATAATGCCTTCGTTTTGAATTAGCTCCAACACTTTTTCGTCATCGTATTTTGCTACTTTATTAAAATCAAAGTCATCATAGGCTTTTCTATAGTTTTCTCTTTTTCTAAGCACGGTAATCCAACTGAGCCCTGCTTGAGCAGATTCGAGAACAAGAAATTCAAAATGTTTTCTATCCGCGTGGATGGGCTTACCCCATTCCTCATCATGGTATTTCACATATAGTGGATCATTTCCACACCAATCGCATCTATTCATTTTAATACACCTCTTTCAAAGGTTATTTGCTTTATTAAATATATTTTAATTATAACATTTATAATTTTGTTTTAAAAGCTATGAACTATCTACAGTTTTATCTTATAGTTTTGTACTAAATAATAATAATTATTATATGTTAAATTCAATAATTATCATTAACAAATTCATTAACCATTGAATATATTATAATATGAATTATATATTAGGTTTAGCTCATTAATAAAACTAACTTTAAATTTAAAATAATAATAAAATCTAATATCAATATGATTTATAAGTACATATATCAATTTATAGCATCTATGTTCACATTATATTGTAGTGATATATGTATCCATAAAAACCATAATTAACTTAAATCAATATTAATTATTTTAAATTTTCATAAAAAAGGAGTTTTATAAAATGAGTATAGATGAAAGATTAACACCTCAGTGCAACAAATGTGATTGTGATTTATGTTCTGTTGTTGATGTAGATCCAGTGGATATGGAAAAACATGGTGCCAAATTATTAACCGTAAGAATACAAGTAAATGGTGTATGCTTTGGGAAACCAGTGGCTGTTGCATGCATTATATATGATCATTGTCATAGAATACTTGCTTTTAGAGGTTTTACTACAATACTTTGTAAAGACGACACTTGTGCCAACAATTCATGTGGTACTATTTGTCGCAAATTAGTTTTTGTACTTCCTGACGATATTGTAGATCCAGAAGATTTAGATATTCGAGTTGCAGCTAATTATATTTATCCATGTGAAACACCTAGCTAAGTACCTATATAGTGGGATAGTGAAGAAATTCATTATCCTTTTTTTATTAGTGCTAAATATATGTTTATAAAAACACTTGCGATTTGCTAAAATTTTCAATAGCAATTAGGTGTCTAAATATGGTATAATAAAAACTTATGAGTTAAAAATATATTTAAGTTATACTTAAAAATTATATATGAAACAAAGAGAGGAATTATAAAATGAGTAACATAAAATTTGAGGAATTTAATATTAGTGAAGAAATATTAAAAGCAATTGTCAATTTAGGATATAAAAACCCTTCAGAGGTTCAAGCTGCAGTAATACCTATAGCTCTAAAAGGTAAAGATATCATAGTAAAATCACAAACAGGTAGTGGAAAAACGGCAGCTTTTGCTATTCCACTTTGTGAAAGTGCAGATATAGAGGAAACAGAGCCTCAAGCACTAATATTAACTCCTACTAGAGAACTAGCGCTTCAAGTAAGCCAGGATATAACACAAATTGGTAGGTATAAAAAGATTAGAGCTATAGCCGTTTTTGGAAAACAACCTATAGCAATGCAAGTAAAACAGTTAAAGCAAAGAGTGCACGTAGTAGTTGGTACGCCTGGAAGAACACTAGATCATATCGAAAGAGGTACTATTAATCTAGCGAAGGTGAAATATTTAATATTAGACGAAGCAGATGAAATGCTTAGCATGGGATTTATAGAACAAGTAGAAGAGGTTATTAAGGCTGTTCCTAAAAATAGAGTTACTATGTTATTCTCAGCTACAATACCAGAATCTATTGAAGCAATTTGTGTTAAATACATGGTGAGCCCCGTTAAAATAGAAATAAACCCTGAAAATTTAACCGTTGATAAAATTGATCAAGTTTGCTATGAAGTAGAGGAAGATAAGAAATTCAGCGCGCTTAAGAGAATACTCTATATTGAGAATCCAGATTCTTGCATAGTATTTTGTAGAACAAAAGAAAACGTTGATGCAATAACTGCTCAAATGAAAAATCGTTATTATTCATGTATTAAGATACATGGAGGCATGCTACAGAATGATAGATTAGATGCAATGGAAAGATTTAAAAAAGGTGAATTTAGATTTTTAGTGGCTACAGATGTTGCCGCTAGAGGAATTGATGTGGAAGACATAACTCATATTATAAATTATGATTTACCACTAGAAATAGGTAATTACGTGCATAGAATTGGTAGAACAGGGCGCGCAGGAAAAAAAGGGAAAGCTATAACCTTTGCCACTCATTATGAAAATAAATTTTTACAAGCAATACAACAGTATATTGGTATGGAGATACCTAAAGCGCTAGTTCCATCAAAGGAAGAATCAGAGCCGTATAGACAGGCATTTTACGAAAAACATGATACTAAGCCTATTCTTAAAAAAACTAAATCATCTAATTTTAGTAGTGATATAATGAAATTGTATCTCAGTGCAGGTAAAAAGAAAAAAATAAGAACTGTAGATATTGTAGGAACTATTTGCAATATTAAGGGAGTAAGTTCTGAGGATATAGGAATTATAGATATTCAAGATAATTTCTCTCATGTAGATATTATGGGTGGAAAAGGCACGCTAGTATTAGAAGCCCTTCAAAATGGAACAATAAAGGGAAAAGCTATTAGGGTAGAAAAAGCAAATAAATAGTAATTATTGATAAAAGACACTAACATTTTGTAAATGTTGGTGTCTTTTTTAAAATTAGTTTACTAGTTATGGAATTATAAAATTTATTTACAAACATATTTCAAATATTCTTTAATGTGTGTTAAAATATAAAAGTTATGAAAAAGATTTAGTCAAGTATGACTTTCTTAAAACAAAGAACTGGGTGATATTAATTATATCAATGATAACACCTGTTAAAAAGGAGATCTAAAATGAAAACATTTCAGGATTTAGTTAACGAGACTCTAGAGGTTCAAGATTTAGAAGAATTAGAATCAGCAGCAGATTTATTTCAGTTTGGTATTGAAAAAGGACATTACAATAAACGCCAAGCAGATCAATTTAACATTACCTATTGGAAAATGAAAAATAAGTATTTAGCTTATGAAATTGCAAAAGAAATAAAAGGTAATAAATTAGATATAATTAGCATGGTTACTAGTGCTCCAAATGAAATAAAAGAAAATAAAAGTGAACTTATTAATTATGTGAATGGTAGATTTAAAGCACTCAAGGGTAAAATGAATGGAATTAAATAGTGTTGCTATTTTGCAATATTAATGAAAAGGGGTATATGTTTGCTATAAAGTGAATGTTCTTTATAGTAGCATATACCCTTTATTTGTACAAATCTCCTGCAAGCTCTTCCAATGCCTTTTTATCCAAGATGACAATTAGTTTTTTTTCCTTTCTTATAATCTTTAGCTTACATAATTTATTTATGGTTCTAATTAAATGTCTATAGCTTGTTCCAAGTAAATCTGCCATTTCTGTAAACTTATCTGTTATTATTCCTCCATCTAAATTAAAATTTTTACTATTCTCAGGTGTTATTGCAAGTAAATAACTTGACAACCTATTTTCTAAAGGATAGAGGATATTTATTGAACTGGATATAGAGGAGCTAATAAATTTTTTACCTAGGCTTGTACACATACGCCTTAAAAAGGTTGGATCGTTAACAGCGTATTTTCTTATATTATTCATCGATATTCCAATACACAAACATTCATTTATTGCTTCAATGTTTGAATTAGCCGTATCACAATCAATAAATTCAACATCCCCAATTATAATCATAGGTTTATATAATCTAAAAAGTAGAGATTTTCCGTTTTTTAGAACAGTATAAACCTTTACTTTTCCTTCTACTAAAAAGTAAAAATAATCTATAGGCTCATTAGTTTTTACAAGGTGACTACCTTTATCAAAAATATGTAACTCCATATATTTTTGCATATCTATCCCGAAATAATCTTCAATATTATTTTTTTCTATGTAATTATCTAATTTAGCTTGATTATATATACGTTTCATATAGATTGCCTCCTTGTAGTTCTCTGTGGAGATAAAAATTATTAATGCACCTTCATCTTATTATAATTGTTTACTTTAGTTTTGTATAATAAATTTGATTAAATTATGACAGGTGTCATATAGAAGAACAAGCTTTTATGTTAGGATTATAAAAGAGACATAATGAACAATTAAGAAATGGAGGAATTGGATGTATAAAATATCTGCGGTATTAATAGGAATATTGATTGCTATAATGGTTACTTTTAATGGAGTTTTGGCAAATTATACAAATCAATATCAATCAATATTAATAATTCATATAGTGGGACTCATTGCAGTAATTATTATTTTATTATTAAAAAAAGAAAAGTTCAAGCTTGAAAAAAATATTCCTATTTACTTATTTAGTGGCGGGTTAATAGGAGTTTTGATGGTTTTTTTAAATAATTTATGTTTCAATTCCCTTGGTGCTTCTTTAACACTATCATTAGGGATTTTTGGACAATTGGTATTAGCCTGTTTTATAGATCATTTTGGCCTATTTGGCTTGAATATCTATAAGTTTAATAAGAAAAAAGTCTTTGGATTTTTTGTAATATTATCTGGGCTAGTTACAATGATAATATATTAAACGGGGGAGGGTAAATATGTTATATATAATTTTAGCGGTTTTATGTGGTTGTATTACTATAATATCTATGATTATAAATTCACATCTGGCTAAAAAAATAGGGACACTTCAAGGAACGCTTATAAACTATATAGTAGGATTAACTAGTACTATATTACTGATGATTATAGTAAAAAGTTCTGTGAACTTGTCCTTTAGTAGTTTTAATAAAATACCATGGTGGGCTCTTTTAGGTGGACTGCTAGGAGTAATGGTGGTTGCAAGTTCTAATGTTGTACTTCCTAAAATTCCTACAATCTATACTACTTTGCTTATATTTATAGGTCAACTTTTCACAGGTATACTTATTGATTATTTTATAGTAGGGTTTATTTCAAAAGGTAAAATTATTGGTGGATTATTAATTCTCTTAGGATTATTATATAATTCTAATGTTGATAAGAAAGAATTGGTTTTATCATAAAAATTAAAGACAACTAATTTGTTGTCTTTAACTTTTTTTACATATTTTTAAAAAAACTATTGCACATGACGTAACGTAATGTGTTAATATACCTATAGAAGGATAAATCATAACATATTTACCATCTAAGTTCCATAAGGGGTGATGACATTGAAAAATAATGAATCACATTTTTTCACAATTGGTGAATTTGCAGAAAAAGCAGGTGTTACCTTAAGAACTCTTAGATATTATGATAAAATTAGTTTAATGAAACCTAGTTCCTACAGCGAGGCAGGTCACAGATTGTATAGTAATCAGGACTTTGCAAGGCTTCAACAAATTTTAACCTTGAAATTTATTGGATTTTCTCTCCATGAAATTAAAAAAATAACTGAAAATGATGTAACTGATGAGAATTTCGTAAAATCTTTAGAAATACAAAAGAAAATAATGAAACAAAGAGCTGCGCATACTTTTAAGGTAATAAAGGCTATTGATGAAGCGATTAATATGGAAAATAAACAGAATGTAAGTTGGGATAAGTTCACTAACATTATAAATGTAATTAATTCGGATAAAAGGCTATTTGAGCAGTATGAAAATGCTTCAAATTTAAGAGCAAGAATAAACATCCATGAGATGTATAGTGTAAACAAATATGGATGGATGAGATGGTATTTTGACGAACTAAATCTACCTAAACAATGCAAGATCCTTGAGCTTGGATGTGGAGATGCCAATTTGTGGGAGAAAAACAAAGTTAGAATCCCTAAGGACTTAGATATTACATTAAGTGATTTTTCAAAAGGAATGCTAAGTGATGCTAAGATAAACTTAGGAAAAAAATCAGAGAATTTCAAGTTTCAAATTATAGACGCAGAGGATATACCTTATGATGATTGTACCTTTGACGTTGTAATAGCAAACCATATGCTTTATCATGTGGACAACATTCAAAAGGCACTGTCGGAAATATGTAGAGTATTAAAGCCCGATGGATATCTTTACTGCTCAACTGTTGGACAAAACCATATGATGGAAATTAGAGACATAATGTCAAAGTTTAAATCAGAAACAATGGATATTAAAAGCTCTGACATTACTTCAAGATTCCAGCTAGAAAACGGTGCTTACAAGTTAAAAAAATGGTTTGATAACATAGAAATGAAAAGATACGAGGACAATTTAATCGTAACAGAAGCAACACCTATTATTGATTATATGTTTTCAATGCCAGGGAATGTACGTGAAAGTTTTAATAGTGAAAGACTTCAAGAGCTTAACAAATATTTAAAAGATAAAATTAAGACAGAGGCAGGAATTTACATAACTAAGGATACAGGATTTTTCAAAGCGAAAAAAAGTATATAAGTAAAAATTTCCTAATTGCTATATTTTTTAGCTTTTGTGGGTTAATTATAAGATTTAAGTGAAAAATAAATCATTAATAGTTTAATTTTAAAATAAAATTTAATATGAAAGGTAGGATATATATGAAAATTAAAAATATTCCATTTTCCCCACCAGATATAACAGATGCAGAGAAAAA